>SAMEA3663208__coassemble_31_pt1 | contig 148691 bp, 125 predicted proteins | sample SAMEA3663208__metabat2_high_PE_016 | metagenome-assembled genome bin SAMEA3663208 (sample SAMEA3663208) | pig gut metagenome | biome: pig gut; feature: pig-associated habitat; material: faeces | place: China | collected 2013
TCTGTAGAAGATGTCGCAAGAGAATACGGTGTTCCTGTTGATGAAATAAAAAAAATTCTTTGAAAATGTGCCTGTAAATCAAAACGTATATAAAAAAGGCTGCCGTTAAAATAATGCATGAAGCGCCGCCTATTAAACCTCCATCAATGTCCGGCTGTTCCTTGATGATAAAATAGTCAGCATCAATTTCTTTGTCAAAAAGTCCAAGCGGACCTGTTCTCATAAGTGTTGAAAGGAACATTTCGTCGACCGGGGTTCTGTTAGGACAGACATAAAGGTCGTCGTAGAGATCTTGTTTTTACAAGTGCAATTTTCATAATTTTATTATATCAGATGTCTCTGGAATGGGGAAGAATGAGGAGTGATGAGGCATCTGATATAAGTTTAAGATTTAGTTTTTGAGATCGTTGATTTCGTCAGGCAAAAGACCTGTAGTGGTTGAGATTAATTTTGGATCAAGACCTGCGGCAAGCATGTTTTTTGCAATCTGGATTTGAGTTTCGTGTTTGCCTTCTGCTTTTCCTTCTGCAAGACCCTGTTCCAGGCCTTCTGCTAAACCTTTTGCTTTTCCTTCTGCAAGACCTTGTTCCAGGCCTTCGGCATGTCCCATTCTTACTGCGGCGTTGTGTGCTGAAATTTCATCGGAAACATGCATCCAATAGCGGGATTCATGATACCAGTTCATTTCGTCCTGGCTTACATCTTTTAATACTGTTACGGCCATATGTATACCTCGATTGCTTTTTGCCAGTTGGGCAATATAGTCTTTTTTTTCTTCCTTTGATGCGTATAAAAAGAATTTACCCCACATTTGAGCTTTAGTCAATTTTGAAATATCATCGGAACATTCTTTGATTTTTGGGAGTTCAAGAAATATTACATTGAGGATTTCTTCAAGTTTTGCAGATTCTGGTGTCTTCAAAGTATAGTGATTAACAGCATTTGTAGTCTTATTATCATATATAAAGTTTAAGACAGAAATCTGGTAAACCTGGGGAATGTCAATCCAGTCTTTTCCTTTTGGAGTGTAATGATTTAAAAGATGTGCTACATGATATTCTGCACGCTTTCCATAATCAAAATTATTGTTTTGTCCCTGCATTTCAATGTTGACAATTTTACCATCAATTTTGCAGTTAATGTCAAATTCAGATTGTTTATCTGAAAATGCTTCGCCTGATAATTCGTTAGGCTGCAATACAACATCAGTAACAGTCTTTTGAAGAATGTCAGACAGAAAACAGGTGAGGGCGGTTCGAGATTCCTCAGATTCCTGTGTGAAAAGAATCTTGAAAATCGGATCGATACATGGGTTAAGCAAAGCCTCAGGGCTTGGACGTAAAGAAGGCATAAAGGTACCTCTTGTAATAATGGAATAAGAATGCATACGCATTCTTTAGTCCATCTGTCCAATCTCAGATGACATGTGGTAAATACCGTACGGCAGTAAGAACAGAGTTCTTAAGTTGTTAGTCGAGAGTTTTGTAAACTCAAATTGGAATTGAGGGATTAAACTGCAGTAACCTTTACGGTATTATTATAGTGGGAAAGGGAAAGAAAGGCAAATAAAAAAAAGGCTGAAAAATCGGCCTTTAGAAATTACACATAAAACTGGTTATACCCAGGGTTCCCGGTTAAAAGATTTTTAATCTTTCTTAAAGGAAGCTTGAGGTAATGAACAAGTGCATCTTTAAATACAAATTCCTTCTGCATAAAAAATCTTTTACCTTTGTAGTAGCCGGGCAAGGTCGTCGTAGAGATCTTGTTTTACAAGTGCAATTTTCATGATTTTATTATATCAGATGTCTCTGGAATGGGGAAGAATGAGGAGTGATGAGGCATCTAGAGTATAAGAAAAAATATTGAAAAACTCAGTTTTGTGTGAAAAAAAATAAAATAGATAGATGATATAGTAAAACATTTGACGAAAGTTAAATGTAATGTTATATTAGAATTGTTCCCAATATGGGAACAATCAGGGTTGGAAATATGAGAATTATTGCCAGAAAAACTCTGGTACAATTTTGGATTAAAAATCCTAATTCAAAAGCTTCGTTGGAAACCTGGTTCAAAGAAACAGAAAGGGCAGATAGAAATACATGCAGAATACAATAAAATAGATGCGGAGACTGTATAATGAATAGAATAAAATTAATAAAAACTGAACATGACTACGAAGAAGCATTGAAACTTGCTGATAAATTGTTTGATGCAAAGCCTGATACTCCAGACGGCGATAAACTTGAATTGATAGTTACACTAATTGAATTGTATGAAAAAAGAAATTTTCCAGTTGAGAATCCTACACCGATAGAAGCAATTAAATTTAGAATGGAACAAATGAATCTTACTGCAAAAGACTTGATACCATTAATCGGATGTAAATCAAAGGTTTCTGAAGTTTTATCAGGAAAGAGAACATTAAGTCTTAATATGATTCGAAATTTATCAAAAGGACTTCATATTCCGGCAGAACTGTTACTTCAGGAATATGAAGCCATCGCTTAATTACACATAAAACTGGTTATACCCAGGGTTCCCGGTTAAAAGATTTTTAATCTTTCTTAAAGGAAGCTTGAGGTAATGAATAAGTGCATCTTTAAATACAAATTCCTTCTGCATAAAATATCTTTTACCTTTGTAGTAGTGAGTCAAAGGTGGATGTAAAACAGGAACTTTTTTGTTCATGCCGAAAGGCTGTCCGTTGATGCAACAGGCAAGCCACCAGGTTTCTTTATCGCCCCAGACATATTTGTAAGTTTCTTCGTGGTTGTCATTTAAGTCAAATGCAATCTTGAGAGCCTTCTGCATTTTTTCTTTATTGTAGTACATTACGCCGGCTTCCATGTATGCTTCAAGAATTTTGGAGTCTGGAACTTTTTCTTCGTACATGCAGAGCCATTCCTTCGGAAAATATGGGCCAGGTTCAGGAAGAATTTTTCTGAGCCATTTGCAGCGGTCAAGATAATGTTCTTTTGAAGAAAATTTATCTTTAGGATTTTTTTCTTTGTTGAGATTGTAAAAATACCATTTGAGGTCTCTGAAGAAGAAGCAGCCTGTTTCTTTGTACTGCGGATCATTGAACATAGTCAGAGGATTCTGAAAGAACTGAATGTCAGAATCGCATACGATGAACTCGTCGAAAGAAGTGTAGTAGGCTGCGAAAGCTTTGATCTGAAAGCCTTTCCAGTGCTTGAGGTCGTCTGTGTACTCAGAAACATTTCTGAAAATGATGTTTTCCATTTTCTTGAATTCTTCTCTGGCAGCATCGGAGATTTCTGATCCGGCCTCCCAGATTTCGACTGGTGTGTCGATTTTGAATTTATTTCTGATGCTTTTTATGTTTGCGATAGCGATCTGTTCGTATTTTTGTGGAACTGGAATTACAAAGCCCTGCATGTTTTACCTAATAACCTCTTGTTAAGTATAGTATATAAAACAATGGTTGGCAACATTTAGTTAAATTTATGAGGTTTGAATCTTACTTTATCGTTCTCGCCGGCATAAGACTCCTTAACAAAGATGAAATGGACTTAAATTTGTTTTAGAAAATGTCAAGAAAAGAATTGTAGTTTGTATTTTCAATCTGGTACTGGATGTTGTATAATTACAGATGGAGGAAACAATGAATCTGTAGAAGCTTCCTTAAAGGTTGTATTGAATTAAGATTTTTTTCTTTTTCTTCTTTTATTGATAGAATCTTATGTAATCTAAGTTTTTTGGAGAATTATGATTAAGTTAAAAATTAAGAACTTTGGTCCGATTATCAATGGTTATGAAAATCTTCAAACCGATGATTTTTTTGATGTTTCTAAATGCTCTGTTTTTATTGGAGAACAAGGAACTGGAAAAAGTACTATAGCAAAACTTATTTCAACTTTATTATGGTTAGAAAAAGATATAGTCCAAAAAAGAAGAGATTTTACACAGTTCAAAACTGAGGATTTTATTAAGTTATGCAAAAATCAAAAAATTAATGGGTACTTTAAAACAGAAACTTATATTTGTTACCAAAGTGATATTTTTGATTTTGAATATAAAGAATCCAAATTTTCAATTACTCAAAAAAATGATTTATCTAAATACAATGGAAAGAAAATAATGTATATTCCTTCTGAGAGAAATTTAATTTCTGTTTTAGAAGATGTAGATGAAATCAGTGGACTTCCATATACCTTACAATCAACTTATGAGGAATTTATAAAAGCAAGTAAAAAACTTGGCGAAAAAAAGAAAAAACTTCCCTTAAATGGATTTGAATATTCTTATAATAAAGCAATAAATACAGGTTTCATTGAAGATATAAATAATAATTCTATGGTAAAACTTTCTGCTTCTTCTAGTGGACTACAATCTTTTGCCCCACTCTTTTTAATTTCTGATTATTTATCTAAAAGTGTTACTGAAGATTTTTTTGATAAAATAGCAAATTTTAGTTCTAAAGAAAAAGAATATGCCAAAGAATTAATTAAATCACATTTTCCTGAATTATTTGAGGATAAGGCAGAACAAGTTATAGAAAAGTTTGAAAGAGCAATTTCGGTTGGTTTGAATTCAGATTTTACAGAATCAGAAAAAATAGTTTTAATGTCACATCTTAGTTCGATTTTAAATATATGTTTTGCAAACATTGTTGAAGAACCTGAACAAAATTTATATCCATCTTCGCAAATTGAAGTTACAAAATTTTTGATTTCGTGTCTGAATGAAAATGGTAGAAATTCGTTACTAATTACAACACACTCTCCTTTTGTTTTGAGTACATTAAACAATTTGCTTTATGCTTCAAAAATTAATTCTAAGCAAATTGAAAATCAATATAAAATTGATGCAAAGTTTTGTTCTGCTTTTTTAGTTCAAAATGGGAACATAATCGATATTTTTGACAGAGAAAATCAAATGATAGATACAACAGTAATTGATGACTGTGCAACTTTGTTGAATCAGCAATTTGATGATTTATATAATGAAGAGGTTGAAAATGCCTAGTGATAATTTTGTTCCTAAACTTCTTCAAAAATCAATAATTTCAGGACCTGATTCTAGAAAACTTTTTGTCTTAGAAGAAAAAGGAAAAAAATGGATTGGAAAAAATATAAATAAGAAAAAAGGTTTTACTTTTCAAATTGATAAAGATTTTATGAAAGATGTTGAAACAAAAAAATGTGATAAAGGTTTGTTTTTAGAAAATGGAGATGTTTATCTTGTTGAATTAAAGGGCGTAGATTTTAACACTGCATGTAAACAATTAATAGTAACCTTAGATTATTGCAAAGAAAATCTTGGTGAATATAATTATTTTTGTAGAGTTGTTGGAAAAGAAATTCCTAAAAAAGAATTATATTCAACTTCATACAGATCATTAAAATCAATGTTACCAAAAGATAAAGTAAAAAAATACTTCGATGTAAAAAGCAATGTTTTAGAGGAAATTGTATAAATACTTGGAAAAACCTTATGAAAATTCTTTTACTTAATTACACTGATGCTGGTGGCGGAGCTGCCAATGGTGCATTGTTGCTTACACAAGCTTTGAATGAACATGGAATTGATGCAACCCTTGGTGTTGTAAAAAAAAAAACTTACTCAAATTATGTTGTTGAATGTCCCCTATTAAAAAAGTCAAAACTTAAAAAGATTTTATTAAAAATCAAAAACATAATTGAAAAAAACTGATATTTTTACTATTATCTAATCGACAAATCTGTAGAATTCTACAAAAAAGGAGAATAGATAATGCCAAATCGTCCTAAATATCTTAATCAGCTTATACAGGCAAAACAAAACGGCTTTCCCAAAGTCATTACTGGCATTCGCCGATGTGGTAAATCCTATCTTCTGCAACCTGCACAGGGGAACTTTTGAATGCAGAAAAACTTGCCAATACGTTTCTTTCAAAACGAAAAGAAAAAATCAGCAAAGAAACAGGACAGTTTAGTTTAATAAATCTTTTAAGAGTTTACTGAAGTTTTTATTCCACTGTTCCTGTGTATATTTTTCTTCAAAAATCTTACGTGAATTTTTTCCATAACTTGAGCGAAGTCTTTTGTCATCAAGAAGTTTTATGATGGAACTTATAAATTCCTCACACTTGTCATAAGTACACAAGAAACCGTTATGACCATCGATTACCTGTTCCGGAAGTCCTCCGACATTACTTACGACACAAGGAATGCTGTACTTAAGTGCATCAATGACAGATAGACAGCAGTTTTCTGTTGTACTTGGCTGGACATAAATGTCACATTTTTCGTAGAGTTTTTTTGTATCAGTCTGATAACCGATAAATTTTATGTTTGGATAAGATTTGCTTTCTTCTTTTAATCTGTCATAAAAGGAACCGCTTCCAGCCCAGATAAAATCAGGAACTTCTTTTTTTTCCTTTTTGAATTTGTCAGTAATTGATTTTGCAACTGAAAGCCAAAGGTCTGGATTTTTGAATGTCTCAAGAAGTCCAAGGGTAAGGACAGTAACAGTTGTGTGTTTTGTTTTTTCAACTTTCTCTGTTGCATAACCACAATGGTTTGGAAATACAGTGTAGAGTTTTGATGTTTTTTCTAAAGGCATAAAATGCTGGAATATGGTTTTTCCTGTTTCTGAAACTGCACAGATTCTGCTTTTTGGATTGCATTTGTTTTTAAATTTATCATACACTTTTTTTCTGTATGATTTTTTTAATGGAGAAGAGAGCATGAGTGTATGAGAAATAAATAGAGCCGGTGTGTCTTTAGTTAAAGCGTACAGAAATTTTGTTGCACTAGATATTGAGTAGATGACTGCATCTGGTTTGTGTTTTAATATTTTGTTTACAGTAAGGTTTTCAAATTGAAATTCATACCAGTCAAGAAGGCCTAGTTTTCTGAAGACTTTTGATATGATTGTAAACTGGTAAATTTTTGGTAATAGGACAGCTTCAAATATATTAGATTTTGAAAGAAGATTTTTGAGTTCTTCATCGAACTGGTTCTGGTAGAAGAAAACGTAGATTTTTGAGATAGAGTTTTCTTCTGCGTGGAATGTAAAGTAGGTGAGAAGCTGTTTGAAATAGGTGCGGATTCCGCCGGCTTTGCCGTAGTCTCCGATTAGGGCTAGGGTGTGCATATTTTTTTTCCTTTAACAGGTTTATTATATAAAAAACTAAAATATATGTTAACAGTTATATATTTGGAATTAATATTGAAAAAATATAGATGCATGTGATATAACATATATAGTAATTAATGCATTATTTGCATGTGTCTGGGGCGTTGTCGTTGATGACGGACCAGGCATTTTTTTTACTATTTTAATTAATTGTTGAATATGATAATATAACAATATGAAAGTACCATTTTTAAGTTTAAAAGACATTACTGATAAATATAAAGACGAAATCCACGAAGCAGCTTTAAGAACAATTGATTCTGGCTGGTATCTTCAGGGAAAAGAAAACGAAACATTTGAAACAGATTATTCAAAATATATCGGTACAAAATATACAATTGGTTGTGCAAATGGTCTTGATGCATTAATCTGGATTTTCAGAGCATATATTGAACTTGGAGTAATGAAAGAAGGGGATGAAGTTATCGTTCCTGCAAACACTTATATTGCAACAATTCTTGCGATTACAGAAAACAATCTTGTTCCAGTTCTTGTTGAACCAAATCCGGATACATTGCAGATTGATGATTCTAAAATTGAAGAAAAAATTACAGATAAAACTAAAGCAATTGCAATTGTTCACCTTTATGGTCAGTGTGCTTATACAGATAAAATCGGGGAACTTTGCAAGAAGTACAACCTTAAGTTAATCGAAGACAACGCACAGGCTCACGGTTGTGTATATAAGGGAATTAAAACAGGTGCCATCGGTGATGCTGCTGGACACAGTTTCTATCCTGGAAAAAATCTCGGAGCTTTAGGCGATGCAGGGGCAGTTACAACAAATGATCTAGAACTTGCACAGGCTGTAAGAAGTCTTGCAAACTATGGAAGTCAGAAAAAATATGTATTCCAATACTGTGGAAGAAACAGTCGCTTGGATGAAATTCAGGCTGCAATTCTTGATGTAAAACTTAAACATCTTGATGAAGATGTAAAATTAAGAAAAGAAGTTGCTAAAAAATATCTTTCTGGAATTACAAATCCAAAGATTAAACTTCCTAAAATCTTTGACTGGGATCAGCATGTATTCCACATCTTTACAATTTTAACAGAAGACAGAGAAGGACTTCAGAAGTACCTTACAGAAAAAGAAATCGGTACAAATATCCATTACCCAATTCCACCTCATAAACAGGAATGTTATAAGGAATGGAATAATATGTCGTTCCCTGTAACAGAAAAAATCCACCAGCAGGAGTTGAGCCTTCCAATGAGCCCATGTCTTACTGATGAACAGATTCAGTATGTAATTGATGCGCTTAATGAGTGGGAGTAAAAAGAAACTATTTTTCGATTTTTTTAATAACTGCATAAGGTGTTACAGCTCGTAACACCTTTTTTGTTATGTTGATAAATCTTGAAAGATAATTTGTAAAAAGGTTCTTACAGCGTAAAAGTAGAGAAAAGTCTTTAAGGTGAAGTTCGTTGTATAATTCATAAGCTTCTTTTCTCATTGCAGAAGAATTGCTTTTTAATAAAGAGTTAGTGCAATCGTTGAATACTTCTTTATCAGTATGAATTCTGATATCCATTTTATAGAGCTCTGCAAAGAATTTTTTAATTGCCTGTACATTCTGTGAGAAAAGAAACGATTTCTTTATACTCTTCTGGTGTGAAAGTGAATTTTCAATAACATTATAATGTGCCTGATACTCATTAAAAAAGTAATGCTTACAGTTATTGAAAAGAAAAAGTACAAATGGAAAATCTTCCATCAGCCATGGTTGTTGTTCTGGTTTAATTTGCTTATAGTAAGTCTTCCAGATTTTTGATCTAAAACAGAGTGTAGAAGATGGAACTGGATTAGCTTTAAAAACATCATAAACTGATTCTGCATTATATCCTAATTCTCCAATGCATATATTGTCTGGATTAAACATTTGCATTTTAGAATAAACAAAGTCAAAATCAATATTATTTTCTAAAAATGAGACTTGAGTTTTAACTTTGCCTTGTTCCCAAAAATCATCACCATCACAAAATAAAATATAAGTACCTTTACATTTACTTAAAGCCTGATAATAATTTTTCATAGCTCCTAAGTTTTTTTTGTTGTAGATAGGTTTAATGATTGATGGATATTTTTCAGCATATTTTCGAATAATGTCAGGTGTTTTATCTTTTGAACAATCATCACTGATAATAAGTTCGTAAGAGTATTTGTGTTTTTGAGAAATTACAGATTCAATTGAATTTTTGATGTAGTTTTCATGATTGTATGTTACCATACATACAGAAAACACTGGAGCTTTGTTTGGCATAGATTAATTATTTAAACTTTTGAGGAAGTCATCATATGTTCTTATATATTCATTTTCATCAAAATGTTCACTTGCTAATACTACAAGTTTACAACCATAACTAAAGTCATGCATTTCTCTCCACATGTTTTGACCTATGTATAGTCCAATATCTGGTCGATTCAAGACAACTTCTTCTCTGGTTTTACCATCATCTAATACAAATCTGCAGGCTCCATCCATAGCAATAATTACTTGTTGAAGTGTTTTGTGAGCATGAAACCCTCTTGATTCATTTGGAAGTGTATCAAACATATAGTAAACCCTTTTAATTTCAAAGGGAACATCCTGCAATGCTTCTAGAGCTACAAGTTTTCCACGTGCATCAGCATGGGAATCAAAATTCAATAATTTATAATTCATTAATAATGTCCTTATATTCACATAAATCTATACATATATTTTAACCAATTTTTTTAATTTATTTAATATCCTGATTAAAAAATGTTTTAACTTAAAAGGTATGAGAAAGTGCTTGGTTTTATATGTATAATGTTTCCCGAATAATTGTAAAAGATTCGATTTGAAGGTTAAAAGTATTGGATCATTATGTTTTTCGACCGAGAGGTCTAGATTTTTTGATAGTTCTATAAAATGCTCGGCAAATAATTTTTTTAATATAATGGTTCCGTGAAATTTATAAATATCATCTTTATATTTATTAATAATATTACATGAGCCAATAAGGCTTTTAATCTGGTTTTTAGACATTGTGTCTTCTGCACCAATGTAATAAACATAAAGTGGTTCTGAAATATGATAAAATTTTCCTTTTCTTGCTAATCTTAAAGATGTGTCCCATTCTTGATATTTAGGGATAGATTCATCCAGGTAGTTAACTTCTGATAACAGCTTTTTTGAGCAGAGAATACTTTGAAACATTGGTCCTGAGGTTAAAAGCAAATCTTTAAAGGAATTATCTGGACTGATATGGGGGAGAGTCCAAAAGTGTTGATTATCTGTTTCTACATCATAGACTATACAGTCTGAATAGATGACAGCATAGGGATCAATATCAAGTTCTTTTAATTTATTGTATTCAATTTCAATTTTATTATTTTGCCAAGTGTCATCACTATCATTGAACATAATCCAATCGTAATGAGCATTATAAATACCTGTGTTTCTGGCTTGTTGTGCACCTTTTCTGCCTTGTGTCTGATTAATTAAAATAATGCGTGAATCTTTTTTTTGATAATCTTTAATAACTTTGATAGAATTATCTGTTGAATTATCATCAACCATAATAAGTTCAAAGTTAGGATATGTCTGAGAAAGAATAGATTCAATACACATTGGCAGTGTTTTTTCCCGATTGTGTACTGGTATTATAATTGAAAAGAAAAAAGACTTCATAATAGATACACCTATTTTTGACCTTTGAGCATTCTTTTTACTTTATTGAATGCTCTTTTTGCAAAAGGAGGAATAACATCTTTTTTCAATTCAAGGTATTCTTTATTTGAGAAATCAAAAATATTCGCGTTATTGTTAATATCAGAATAGACAGTTGTAATATATCCGCTGTAAAATTTATGAAGGTAATTTTCTTTAGGTATGTTATTAGAAATAATGAAGTTTTTAAGACTTTTGCATACTGCAAGTTTGTCAAAAAGTTTCTTTTCTGACATAGGACTTTGAGTGATTGAATTTGGAGTAACACGTCTGTTATATGCAGAATAAGGAATACTTCTTATAGAAGAAGCTGACCAGAAAAGAATAGGTGAGAAGTCTGTATCTTCATAGTAAACTTTTTCCCTGAATGAAAAATTTTTGAGAAAAGATAAGCGTGAAATATACATGCATGCACTTACTGGAATGTTTTCACCATTGTATTTATAATCTTTGATTGAGAAATTTTTATTTTTTGGAAAGTCATTATAGTAATCATCAATGATATAAGTTCTGCCTTTTTTATCATCATAGAAAGATTTTCCTTGGAATAATAAAAGGTCACAGTTGTTATTATGGGCATTATCATAAAATAACTGGCAGGAATTTAAATCTATAAAATCATCACTGTCGATAAACCAGATGTATTCTCCTCGTGCATTTTCGATACCAGTATTTCTTGCTGCTCCTAATCCTTTATTAACGTCATGTGAAATTAATTTTATGCGAGGGTCTTTCTTGCAATATTTTTTAACAATTTTAACTGAGCCATCTTTTGAACAGTCATCGATACATAGAATTTCAATTTCCTGCAAAGTCTGATTAATACAACTGTCGAGGCACTCTGGAAGATATTGTTCAACATTGTAAACAGGAATAATAAGTGAAATTTTTGGTGATTTGAGCATAATATAGATCCTCGAATATAATAAAATAAGTTATTTTCTTTTCTGTAAAAATCTTACAATGCCATAGGGTAAAATTGCTTTAAGAAGAGTAACTAATTTTGAAATAATTCTATATATATGATTTGAAAAACGATTTTTACTAAGTAAAAATATTTTTCTATCATTAAAATTTTGGGTAATATATAATTTATTTGCTTCAGAAGCAAATTTCTTGATAAATTTCCTTTCTAAGGGTTTTGTTAATTCTAAATAGATTTCATAGTTAGATTTTAGTCTGACTGGTGTCTTGTATTTATCTGAAAAATATTTTCTAACATCTCTGATACTGCATTCATATGTGAAGGCCTTTTCTAAGCTTTTAGGGTGTGATAAAGATCCTGGTATCAAATTATATTTTGCCAATGTTTGAGAAAAATAATATCCCTTAGAGTTTGCAAAACAAAAAATTATAAAAGGATAATCCTCTAAAAGCCATCTCTGTTTAATAGGATTTATCTGTTTAAAATATTTTTCCCATAATTCGGTCTTAAAACACATTGTAGAGGATGGAGTTGGGTTTTCATATAAAACCTGTTTTAGGTCTTCTGGATAATAACCAAAATAGGTTGAGTTATCTTTGGTTCTATCTATTACCTCCATTTTTGAATAACAAAATCCAAAGTCTTTATTATTTTCAAGGAACGAAATCTGGTCTTTAACTTTACCTTGTTCCCAACAATCATCTCCATCACAAAATAATATATATTTTCCTTTACAACGATTTAATGTTTGAAAATAATTTTGTGTAGGACCTACATTTGTTTTATTAATATTTACTTTTATGATATCAGGATATTTTGTTTCATATTTCTTAATAATCGATGCTGTGTTATCTTGAGAGCAATCATCACTGATTAATAGTTCATAGGTGTAATTATGTTTTTGTTTTACAACAGATTCTATTGATTTGCTTATAAAATCCTCATGGTTATAGGTTACCATACAAACTGAAAATAAGGGGAGATTTTTTGTCATTTAATAATTCCTATAAAATTGTTACTTGGGTTGAATAATATTCTCGTAATTTCCATCTTTTATAATATATGCGAACAAATCTGCAGTTCCACCACAACTGAGTATGGAATCACACTGAGATAATAAATAAACATCAGAAAGATATTCTTTATTGCGCAAGTAAACGTCACGATCTCTTTTCCCAAATTCATCTGTTACAAGATCAGGTCTATCAAGTGGGATAGGTTCGTTGTTTTCAAACTGATGTAAAATAGGCCGTTCTGTATATAATATTTTGTCTTTAAATTTTTCTTGCATTATAGTAAGAGATTCTCTGTCATCAGTTGTAAAAAAGAAATATTTATACTGAAGTTCATCAAGTAGTTCTTGAGTTTTGACTATAAGTTGATCTAAAGTCATTCGCACTATGTGTGTACCGTTAGGTGTAAGAATGCTGTTGAAATGATGCAATCGTTCGAAGGCTCGTCTGAAAGAAATGCCAAGAATTTTTTCATTTTTAGGAAATGTCGTTTTCTGCAAGTCTTTAGCATAATTAACAATTGAAGTATTAAGGGGCATCATGTTATATAGCTTTTTAATAACATGATAGTCGTCTTTTGATAAAGGAATGTTTCCGTTTATAATATCAGGAGAAAAGTGTTTGTAACTAATAGGGTGATTCCCATTGAAAAAAGAAACATTACGACTTTTATAAATTGATTCTAAGTCATACTTAACGTTTGGTTGTAAAAAATATAGATCCCAAATATTAAGTTTATTAAAGTCGGCCTTATCGATTAACATAGTTGGATGATCTTCAGTGTTTGTAAAATCTATTACAGGGATAAGTTTATTTTCTAATGCAAAATTGACTTTGGGGAGAGTACATAACCAAGTAGAGAGAATGCCCCAGTGAATATCGATTGATTTAATAACATAAAATTTTTTAACAAAGTTCCTTGAGCCAAATTTATTAAAAGAGAGAACATTTTTTAATGCAATTTTTTTTGTAATTGTTTTTTTTAAAGGTTCAGGTAGTATTTGTTTTGCTAGTTTTTTTAGTATCTTCATATAAATAATAATCCTTCTAATAATAGTATATCATGGAAAGAAATGTTAACATAATTCACAATTAAATCATAAACTTATTCTACTTTTACAGAGAGATAGCGTCAAGATTTGTTCGCAATTTCTCCAGGCCTCCGCATTTAAAATATCAATGTCAGTAACTTAACTACTTACGCCCTATAACAGAATGACACAAATCTTTTGGCTCGAATTTTTCTGACTAATTTTCTATTTTTCCTTACTGGCAGTTTATATCGGGAAATAATTTAACATACTGATTCAGCAGTGCATTCGCCTCTGAGCATAGCTTTACATACTTGAACACAAATTGAAAAATTTACACGCTGCTCATGTTTCTGCTTAACAGAATTTTTAATTCTTGAATGAAGCATGTTAAGCCCGATATTGTATTTTAAATCACGAATTCTTAATTCTATCTCCCAGCGTTTATTATAGAGTTCACGAAGTTCTTCAATATAAAAATCTTCTTTAGACATGTTTGCGGAAAGTTTCAAGATAGTTGTCGCATAAAATTATAAAAATTATGCAGATTTTTTTTCAGGATTTAGTACTTCAAATTCTGAAATCTTGTATTGATGAATTTTGGGCACGCCCATCGCAATGGATTTTTCTCACGGGCTTTGCGAATTACTTCATTGCGGTTGGCGAAAAGTTCAAAGTGTTTGCAAAATATTTTGGATATCCGCATTTGTATTTTAATGTTTTGAAAAATGATTCAATAAACGGATTATCATCACTTACTCTTGGTCGTGAAAAACTTGGAACAATTCCAAGCTGATAATAAAAGGCAACAAGTGTAATTCCTTTTATTGGATTTCCGTTGTCAGAATGAACAAAATCCGGATGTGCATTTTCTTTCCGGCAGGCATATTCAAAAAGCTCGCGGGAATGTTCATCGCTTTCATTTTCAAAAATCATCCAGGCTACAATTGAACGGTCATACAGATCCTCAATCACATATGCATAATACCAGATTCCTGTTACGGGACTTTTTAGCCATGTAATATCCCACATCCATATTTGATTTTTATGATATGCTTTTAATTCAGCAGGTTTATAACGGGAAGTTCCTTTCTTACTTTCAGAACGATGTGTAAGTGCATTATGTTTTTTAAGGATTCTGTAAAAAGTGCTTTCGCTTGCGTAATATAAACCTTTATCAAGCAAAGAATTAAAGATTTCTCTTGGATTCATTTCTTTATATTCATCAGACCAGCATAAATTATAAATTGCAAGTTATTCTTCGTTGCTTAATTTTATGATTCTTTATTTCCTGCTGGAACAGGTTTAAGTGTTCTTCGTGCAGACCGTTTTGCCGTAACCATTCTCCGTTTTGTTCCGGAGGAATCTTTTGATACTCAAGAAGCAGGTTCACTTTTTCAGTCATATTACGCTGGCCATCTGGATTTTCTTCGTCCTGTTCAAAATCCATTGTACCGTCTTTTACCGTATCCGTCAATTCTACCCTCGTAAACAAAACTGCCTGAAACAATTAAAATAGTTTCCGAGGTGAAAAAATGAAGGCATTACTTACCAAATCGGAAAAAGAAAAACTTTTTGAGCAGTTTGAAAAGTCAGGAAAAACTCACGCGCAATTTGCGAAAGAAAACGGATACAATGTAAAAACATTTTCAAAATGGATTTACGAATGGCATCATCAAAACAAAACAGGCGGAGAAATCAAATTTGTAGAAATAAAAACCGCATCGCTAAATACTGAAAAACAAATACAAATCCATAAATCAGGAATGGAGATTATGATACCGGCCAATCTTGATTTCAATCAGATGAAAAATCTTTTTACAGTTCTGGTAGAATTATGAAAATAGATTTTGAAAATGCAAAGATTTTTGTACGACCTGGAAGTACTGATTTACGCAAAGGAGTCACAGGACTTGCAGAAATTATTGAAAACGACATGAAACTCAACGCCCTGAGTGAATCAGTTTTTCTTTTCTGTAACAAAAATCATAAGCTTTTAAAAGTAATTTTCTGGGACAAGAGCGGATTCTGGATTGCACAGAAGCGTCTTGAAAGGGCAACATGGCCATGGCCAATGAGTGAAGATGCTGCACGTGAAATAAACTCCGGGCAGCTGGAAATGCTCCTTTGCGGTATAGATTTCTGGAGGGCACACGAAGAACTTCATTTTAAAAGTGTAAGTTGATTAAGTATAGGTTTGTTGAGAATTCTTTTGTATGGTTTTAGCTTTTTCACATAAATGATAAAATCATAAGCATGAAAGACGGAAAACCGGAAACATTAGAAGAAGCCATCTCGCTCATCGTTCAGCAGCAGAACCGTCTTTCTGAACTTGAAAATAAAGTCAGAAAACAGAACGATAAAATCAACGAACAGAACGTAACAATCAACGAACAGATTGCCGAAATCAAGATGCTGAACGAAAAACTTGCACACCGCCGTGCAATGGAGTTCGCAGCACGAAGCGAAAAGGCTTCAAGGCTCATGGAAGGTCAGCCGTCGCTTTTTGACAGTGAAGATTTGAATATCCAGATACCAAATCCGTGTCCGTCTCCAAGTGCTGAAGAAAGCGCACAGTCAGAAACTGCGGAAGACATTACTGAGGAAGAACAGACTGATAACAAGCCTAAAAAATCAAAAAAAGGCAGGAAAAGCCTTTCGACAATGAATCACCTTGCAAAAGCCCGAATCGTAATAGACCTTACGGAAAAAGAAAAAATCTGCCCGAACTGCGGTTCACAGATGAAAAAAGTAAGAACGGAAACAAGCGAACGTCTTGTTCACGTTCCGGCCCGTGAGTATATCGAGGTTGTGGTAAGGAACGTTTATGAATGTCCGAACTGCGTAACGGAAGATGATAATCCTGTCACGAAGGCTGCAAAAGAAAAGCGGATTATAGAGCGTTCGATTGCAACGCCTTCGCTTCTGGCGCATGTCTTTATGGGTAAGTACCAGAGACACACGCCGTTCTATTGCCAGGAGGACTGCTACAATTATCAGGGGCTGCACATAAGCCGGCAGGATATGTGCAACTGGCAGCAGAAAGTCTTTGACAGGCTTAAGCCTCTCAAGGAACTTTTAGACCGGGAACTTAAAAAAGGAAAGTTCCTTATGTTTGACGAGACGCCTCTTGAGGTGCTCAAATACAGTGAGGCGGAAGCCCGGAAAGAATACTGGGAAGACAGGGAGTACCGCTCAAAAGAAGATGCAGACGGTCACGAAAGAAAGTGCTATATGTGGCTTGTCAGGGGCGGGCTTGAACATCCCGTGCACTCATACAATTTCAGATGGACTCGAAGCGGAAGGAATGTGATTCCGTTCCTTGAAGGATTCAGCGGAAATGTCATCCAATCAGACGGCTATGCAGGCTATGATGCTGCCGTAGCTTACTGGAATGAAAATCATCCTCACCATAAAATCGAACTCTGTAACTGCAACATTCATGCACGGCGCAAGTTTGCAGATTCTGTAAAAGCAACAAAATCAAAGACAGCAGAACAGGCAGTAAGATTTTACTCAAAGATTTTCAAAACTGAAAAAGAGCTTCGGGAAAAGTATCTGAAGAATCTGATTACTGAAGAACAGTATCTTGAGCTGCGAAAGCAAAAAGTTCTTCCTCTTTTTGAAAGCTTCCATGAATGGCTTTTAGAAAAGAGTGAAAAAGAGCAGATTCTCGATTCTTCAAAGACTTCTGAAGCGATAAAATATACGCTCAGCCGATGGGATAAACTCATAAAGTTCCTTGATTACAGTTTTGTAACTCCTGACACGAATGCTGCAGAACGTGCCGTAAAGCCGTTTGTAATGGCAAGAAAAAACTTTCTTTTTTCCGGCAGCGGCAAAGGAGCTGAAAGCTCATGCTTCCTTTTCTCCCTAATTGAAACTGCAAAGTTCAACGGAAAGTCTCCCGAAGACTACCTCCGCTGCCTTTTCGAGCAGGCTCCCTACGCCGAAACCCAAGCCGACTGGGAGAAACTCCTGCCATGGAACATAAAGATTACCCCGTTCCAGATTCGCGGTGACTGGATGGATTTAACTAATCAAGGGTAGAATTGACGGATACTTCAGAACGATGTGTAAGTGCATTATGTTTTTTAAGGATTCTGTAAAAAGTGCTTTCGCTTGCGTAATATAAACCTTTATCAAGCAAAGAATTAAAGATTTCTCTTGGATTCATTTCTTTATATTCATCAGACCAGCATAAATTATAAATTGCAAGTTATTCTTCGTTGCTTAATTTTATGATTCTTTATTTCCTGCTGGAACAGGTTTAAGTGTTCTTCGTGCAGACCGTTTTGCCGTAACCATTCTCCGTTTTGTTCCGGAGGAATCTTTTGATACTCAAGAAGCAGGTTCACTTTTTCAGTCATATTACGCTGGCCATCTGGATTTTCTTCGTCCTGTTCAAAATCCATTGTACCGTCTTTTACCTGCGCTATCCATCGGTGAATTGTCATTTCTCCGACACCAAGTTCAACTGAAACAGAATGAACACTTCTGTTTCCGGTGGCAGAACTTCTCTTAAAACCGCTTTCTTAAATGTTGTTGTGTATTTCATATAGATGCCCCTCCATCAGGCGACATCTATCTTGACACAGAGGGATATACATTTATTTATAGTTTTATTCCATCCGTACTTACCACATAATTAATTTTATTATGTGCTTTAAAAAACTTCTTAGCAGGTTCAATTGCAGATGCGGTACAAACAAATACAATTGTATCTGAACCTAAGAGTTCATTTTCATTTTGAGAAGTTTGTAATCCATGGAACAAAACTTTTCTGCTTCTATCATAAGCTGTAACAAGTTTTGAATTGGGATAATGATTCTCAAGATATGAACAGATCATATCTGCTTTCTGTGTTATTCCCCATACTGCATAGTTTAATTTGTTTGTTTTAGTGTAATTTTTATTTAAGTATTCAATAATATTATCATAATGTTCAATATAAAATGAGTCTATTGAATTATTTGTTTCATAATAATAACTTATATCAAACATTTCTGTATATTTAGAATACGCATTTTTTAATCTTTTTGTGACAAAATTTAGTATTTTGATTTTATTGTCTTCATAGTTTACAACATCTGGATTCCAATTAATTTCATTATATTTGTCTTTTGTATAAACTGGTATATATTTTGAAATTGTAGGAAATCTGAATGAATATCGATCTTTAATAAGAACCACCGGAATTCCCATTGCTGTACATGGAAGTGCGCAATGTAGCCTACTTGTTATAACTAGCTTCGCAGTTTCCGCATAATTATCAAGATATTCTTTCGCTGTTAATTCAGGATTTTCACAATTATATTTTATTTGACTTGTAAAAATAGCATTTTTTCGAATATTCTCAGGAATATATTTTAAATCCGGTTCTGGAATATCAACAATATAAATTTTGTCTCTTCCTTCTTTAGCTTTTCTTGGAAATGTTGCAGTCATGCATCCACTCATATATGCGAGAATATTTTTTTCACGTAAAAGATTCATTGTATAAATATCTCTACATCCAATGGGTTCAAAACGCCGGAGGTAAATGAGTTCTTCTTCTGTAATATTATTAGACATAATGCTAAGAGCTAAAAATACCGGAATAATTTTTTGGGAAAACATTGTAATATATAGATCTTTTCTGTAACCATATAACGGAAAACTGATAGGAAGAATTACATATTCTCCATCATATGTTGATAACTCAGTAAGCCCTATTCTAACGATATCTTCTTTAGGAATATTCATATAGTCATAAATATTTTGAATAGCAAGTAGCTGGATGTCATCACCTAGATTTATTGCTCCGGTTCTATTACCGTCGAAAAGTATATTTGCAAATTTCATTTTTATGCTCCAATTACCAATATTTATACTCTTCTATCAAATTTTGAAGTTTTTGCTCAAGCATAGGAGACATATCAACTAAAGACGGGGTTGAAAATTTACCATCAGGGCCCATGGTTGATACTATTCTTGGAAAATATGGATCTAATTCTTTTTGTTCTACTTCAAGAAGAACTTGCCCCTCCGTATTAAAAAATTTTTTTAATATATTCTCAACATCAGCGCCTTTGGAACAATGTAAATACTTAAATCCAAATGTATCAGCAACCTTTTCGAATGGCGGAAAGTTAATGCCACTATCATAATCACATCCAGTATACACATTGTTAAAGAAATTTTTACAAGTATTTCTAATTGCTCCATACCCATTATTATTAAATACAACTACTTTTATTGGCAAGTTATTGTATTTAATAGTTTGGAGCTCCTGAATATTCATCATGATAGAACCATCTCCGGTAATGCAATAAACAGGATTGTCTGTAACTTTTGTAATCCCGATAGCTTCAGGCAGATCATCTCCCATTGAGCCTGCATTATAGTTTACAATTACTCTCTGTTCATGATTTTTGACACTATATGTAAGAACTCCTCCAATACAACTACTATTACCCAATGCAATAATTCCATTTGAAGGCATCATATCAACAAATAATCTTCCAAAATATTTCGAAGTAACTTTTTCTTCAGGATTAAATTCTGGTAAATCAGTGTTTTTAAGTAATTCTTTAAGATTATTACAGTATTTTATCCAGTTTGGATCAGCATTTATCTTATTGTTTTTAGTCTTTACATATTGTGATAAAAACTCTTTAATATCCATTTCCACAGGTATATCAATATGTAAGCCCGGTTTTTTAGGTTCGTCTTTTTCAACATCAATCATAATAAATTGTGCATTAGGTGCAAAAAGACTGGGGTTAAAACCTGTCTGCTTAGCAGAAAGGCTATTTGCGAGAACAAGTATCAAATCTGAATTCTGTATAATATAATTTCCTAAGCGCGGACCTGAACTTCCTGAATTCCCATAATAAAGTGGGTAATCAATTGGTAATGCATCAGGGAAAAGAGATGATCCAATAACAGGAATCTGTACATTTCTTAAAAACTCAAGAAATTCAGAGTAAGCATTACCATAACGAATTCCTGCACCTGTTAAAATACATGGTCTTTTTGCACTCTTCAGTTTTGAAATAATTTGATTAAAAAGTTCTGTATTATTAAGAAATTCAATTGTACTTTTTTCAGAATATTGTAAAACATCATTTTCTTCTAGCAATGTTGCTTGTACATCAAGAGGAATTGCAAGCCAAACGGGACCACGTCTTCCGTTCATTGCTATATTATAAGCTTTTAGAATTTCTGATTTAATTTCTTTTGCATTTATGATTAATTTAGAATATTTTGTCATTGTTTTAACGGTATTAATAATATCGAATTCTTGAACACCTCTACAACGTAAATTTAACCCAGAGAAAGGAGTAGAAGTTTCATACCGAGGATAACCTGAAATCACAAACATTGGGGTACTGTCTACCCAGGCTCCATACACACCATTAAGTGCATTAACACTACCAGGACCTGCTGTTACAGAAACACATGCCATTTTCCCAGAATATTTTGCATATCCTTCAGCTGCAAATGCACAAGATTGTTCATGATGACAAAAAGTCACGTGCATGTCATTATTAATTTCAAATGCATTATTAAGATGCATCGCACCGCCACCAACTACACAAAAGGTCTCATTAATTCCTAATTCCAATAATGTTTCAACAACGATATCTGCAACTCTTTTCTTCATATTAGCATTCCTCTAGTAAAGTATTTTACCAATATCTATATCACTTTTAATACTAGTATAATAATTATATAAACTTTTTACAGCATCTTCAAAGGGTGTATATTTAAGATTTAATTCTTTAGAAATACGTTCATTTGAAGCTGTATATTCATTTCCTAATCCATTTTTACAAATAATAATTTTGTGATTCTTTTTAGTGATTTTATTTAATAACATACAGATTGAATATAAATCAATTCTTTTTCCAGATACGATGTTATACGAATGAAATTTAGGTTTATCAAGAATAAGAAATTCATCAAGAATTTTTAGAAAATCTTCTATAAATAAATAATCAAAATAAACATTCTGTCTCATTGTTAAAGGTAAATCAAAAATTGATTTTATGCACACGCTTGAAATAAAACGATTGAATGGTTCATATTTTCCAAATATACCGAATAATCTGAAGTTATAAATATTTTCAGATTGTTCAATCATTTTATTTACGGTATACTTCATTAGCCCATAATGTTCAGAAGGTATTATTTTCCCAACATCATCTTCTTTTACACTGCAAATAGGAATGTGTTTATTAAATTCTGCACCTGATCCTAAATAAATCATTCGCTCATATAAATCATTATATTGAGCGAAATTAAGATACATTCGTAAATTGTATTCAAGCATTTTTGAAGGATCTTTTGATTTGTCAATACCGTCTCCATAAACTGCGAAATTCAATATAAAATCAAAATGGTTATTTCTAAGGTATTTGCAAACTGAATCCTGATCAATGCAGTTTAGTTCTTTGCTTGAGGGAGCAATTATTTCATATTTGTCAGAATTTGAAAAAAACTCTATTACATTTCTACCTACAAATCCTGAACCACCAGTAAGTAAGATTTTCTTCATTTAGTTATCCTTCTTGTATATAATAGGTGAACCAAAAGGGTAGTCGCGGTCTGCCTTAGTTCCCAATAATTCCGGTAAATATTTAGGGCTACAACCGTCACTAGGCCGTACAGATCGAATATTCTGTTCTGTAAATAAATCTCCTTTTCTTATATCAGCGCATGCAAAAAGAGATCTCGCCCCTTTTCTATTATTTATCATTTTATCACTTAGTTCATATGATACTTTACCAAGACAGGATTCAGTATCCCTAATCCGTTTTACCATTTCTGAAAACTCTGTTTTGTCCATACTAAATGCAGAATCTGGTCCACCAATACTTCTGTCAATTATAAAGTGTTTCTCAATAACTTCAGCACCTAATGAAACTGCAGTACAGGCACATATGTTGCCTATTGTATGATCTGACAAACCAACCTTACAGTTAAAGCGCTTAGTCAAATCTGGAATAGTTAATAAGTTTGCTTCGTCAAGAGGGGCAGGGTATGATGAAGTACATTTTAGAAGAGTAATATTATCATTCCCCATTTTATGACATGCAGCAACTGCTTCCTCAATCTCTTTTAAGGTTGAAATGCCTGTGGACATAATCATAGGTTTCTTTTTACTTGCAGCATATTCAATAAGAGGAATATCAACAAGCTCAAAAGAAGCAATTTTATAGATAGGATTATTTAAACTTTCAAGAAAATCAATCGAGCTTTTGTCAAATGGTGTAGAAAAAATCGGAATCCCAATTTTTTTTGCATAATCAAAAAGTTCTTTATGCCATTCCCACGGAGTATAAGCCTGCTGATATAATTTATAAAGAGTTGTTCCATCCCAAATTGTTCCATGAGTAATTTGAAAATATTTATTATCACAGTTCAATGTTATTGTATCTGGCGTGTAGGTTTGAATCTTTACAGCATCAGCTCCAGATTCCTTTGCGGCTTTTATAGTTTCAAGTGCGAGTTCTTTTTTATGATTGTGATTTGCAGACATTTCTGCAATAATAAAAGTAGACATATAGACAGTATATCACATTGAAATAAAATATGATACTACATCTTCAATATACAACCTGCCCAACTAAGTCCTACACCAAAACCGGCTAATAAAACAGATTTTTTTCCTTTTATTGTTCCATCAGATATCGCATTGCATAATGCAATAGGAATTGTATTACTTACAGTATTACCATAATTTTCGATACAGTAGTAAAATTTTGATTTATCTATTTTCATCTTTTTCCTTAAAAATTCAAGCATATATGTATTTGCTTGATGAAAAATAAATAAATCTATTTTTTCCTTATCGAGGTCAGATTTTTCTAATAAAACATTCACCATCTTTGGAACTTGTTTTAATGTAAAACTGAAAATATCATTGCCATTCATATAAAGATGATCACTTGAAACAATATGATTATTTTCATCTTTTCTAAGAGAATTTAGACGGTTTGAGTATCTTGCTCCACCAGTTTTAACAATTAATTCATCATAGCCTTTACCATCAGTTCCAAAAACAAATTGATTAATTTCTGCAAATCCTTCTGTACTTACAATTGTTGCAGTTGCAGCATCCCCAAATAAACTTAGATTGCCTTTATCATCAGGATGAATATATTTTGAGTATGTTTCTGCTGTAAGTAAAAGTATATTTTGAGCCATTCCGCCTGTAATTAACCCTTTTGCTAAACTTAAACCATATTCATATCCTGAACAGCCCAAGTTAAAGTCTAAAGCACCAGATGTTGAGTTGATTCCAAGTTTATTTTGTAAAATACAGGCACTTGTTGGCAATTTGTAATCTGCAGACTGTGTACAAAAAAGAATAAAATCAATCTGTTCTTTTATATGAGGATTCTTTGAAAATAGTTTTAATGCTGCTTCATATGCTAAGTCAAGCGCTGTTTGATTCTTATCACATATATGTCTTTCTTTTATACCAACTTTTTCATATATTTTATCTTCAGACCATTCAGGAAATCTTGAGGAAATTTCTTTATTTGTTATAACCTTTTCTGGAAGATAAAAATCGATGGCTTTAATGTAGGCTTTCATTTAGAAAATTAAGCTTTTAATGCTTTTACCTTATTATAAAGATCTTCTATAGTTTTGCTATCACGAATATCAGTTCCTTTGATCTGAACATCATATTCAGCATCAATCATTGCAATAACCGCAAGAGCTGTCATACTAGACCATTCATCAAGAGTTTTGAACTCAGTTTCTTTAGTAATCGAGTCTGTATCATCTAACTGATCTAAAAAATTTGAAATAAAATCATCTAAATTCATTTAATACCACCTTATACTAGTTATAATTCTATTAATTCACTAATATTACATAATTCCAACTGTAAAAGACAAGACCCCCAACTAAGACCAGCCCCGAATCCACAAAGCATAACTTTTTTACTTAAATTGGAACCACCAAATTCACTAGAGAGTAGAAGTGGAATACTTGCTGAACTAGTGTTACCAAATCTATCGATGTTTACAGGAATTTTGCTAATGTCAATTTTCAATTTTTTTGAAACAACTTGTAAAATATATTTATTCGCTTGGTGCAAGAGATACAAATCAATAATATCATCAGAGCATTTACTGAATTCATATACAGATTTTATTGATTTTGGAACTGTTGAAATTGCAAAACTAAATACATCCATTCCATCCATTTTCATCTGTAAATCACATCTCTTTATGTTATCATCAAATTCCCTTTCAATAAACGAATCTTTAGTAATTGGATTTCTTCCACCATTAAGAGCAGGAATTATAATTGAATTTGCTCCGTCACCATTGCTACCTAAATTAAAATAACTATAACCATAATTACCTTTTTCAATTAATGTAGCTGTTCCTGCATCACCAAAAACAGGATATGAAACTTTATCAGTAGGATTTAGAACTTTACTGATTGTATCTCCACTTAATAAAAGAATTCTGTTTATCCCCTCAATACTGCAATATGCAAATGCTGTAGATAAAGCATATACGAAACCTGAACAAGCATTTACCAAATCTAGGCAAGCAGTTTTTTTTGAAAGTCCAAGTCTACTTTGGATAATTGTGGAGGTAGTAGGAATTTTATAATCTGCAGTCTGACTCATAAAAAGAATCATATCAATGCTATCTAATTCAATATTATTATCTTGAATTAGTTTCTTTGCAGCCTCATAACATAAATCACTTGTACATATATCTGGTGTTGAAATTCTTCTTTCCATAATACCCGTTGATGATTCAAGTGTATGAATTGCTTCATCATCTAGCATGTATGATAATTCTTTAGTTAATTGTTTTTTGAGCGGAACACATGATGAAATTGCTTTTATACTGACGTTTGAAAACTTAAGATTAGCCATTTAATCCTACCTTATTGTATATCCACCATCAATGACCAAATTTGAACCTGTAACAAAACTAGATGCATCACTTAATAAATAAATTATAGCATATGCAACCTCTTCAGGTTTGCCATACCTTCTTAATGGATAATTTAGCATATCTTTTTGCAACTGTTCTTCGGAGATTGTCCCACCTTTCATTATATTTGTATCAATCATCCCAGGACAAACACAATTTATTCTTATACCTTTACTGGCATATTCAAGGGCTGCAACTTTAGCAAATGCTGTTACCCCCCCCTTTGTTGCACCATATAATCCATTACCAATATTTGCTATCATAGTTCCGCCAATTGAACTTGTAAAAACTATAGAAGAGTTTTTTTCTATTTTTTTATTATTTAGTAATTTACTAAATAATAAAATAGGTGCATTCATATTAATATTAATAATACTTTTTAACTTTTCTTCTGTAACAAAGTTTGTTGGCATAGTAATCATTATACCTGCATTGTTTACAAAACCATTAAGTTTAGGTAGTTGTTTAATCATACTGTCTATTTCATCTGTCTTATTAAGATCACAAACAAACATATGATGTCCAGAACCTTCCAATTGTGAAAGTGTATCTTTAAGTCTTTGATCATTTCTTGCAGTTATAACAAGTTTCGCGCCCATTTTAGAACATTCAATAGCAGTAGCTTTGCCAATTCCACTTGAAGCGCCTGTGACAAAAATTGTTTTATTTTCCAGTGAGAAAGGATTATAACCCATGTCTATTTACTCCAAATAACTTCATCAATATCAAATAATGAAATACATTTATTTATAAATTTCTTATCCAAATTATTCCATGTGTCTTTAGATAATGAAAATCCAAGAAAAAGATTATTTTCCTTTAGACAATTTAATTTTTCATTTTTTTTAAATCCGAAATATTTACAATGATTTTTAAATACATTCTTATTACTTTCTAGCACTGCAATATTCAACTGTGACAAACCCAGGTTATTAAATATATAATCTATACTAAGTTTTTCAAGTACAATCCCATATCCACTCCCAAGATATTGTTCAAAAAGATATGAGCCTGACTCACATGATGTATGAGTTATATTTGTAAAATCTACAACACCAACAGCTTCATTATTAACGAGTACAAGAAAATACAAACAATCGATCTTATTTTTAAGATTGTTTATCCAGTTGAGATGATTTTCAATAGATATGATTTCTTGATTATACATTTTGCTTCTTATAACAGGTTTATTACGTTCAGAATGTATAAGAGTCTTTTCTTCTTCTGATAAGCTTATAAAATTTTTAAATAGTAACTTCATATATTAAAATAGTTCTCCTATTATCTATATTATAAAAAGTATTAATGTCATTTGCATTTTCTTATTATTAAAGAATCCTGTTTTACTTCCTCTAAATTTTCATTAACATATCTTTTCGCTTCATTTGTAACTTTGTACCCATCTGGAACAAATTGTAATAGTGACTTTAATGGAAACGTTCCTTTACCATAATGCAAATGACTGTCTAACTCGCTTGAGTAATCACCATCAGTAAGATGATAAACACTTGGATTAAGTGTTTGGTTTAATTTTTGAATAAAATTTAATGGGTCAGTATTCAGAGTTCTAGCAGCACAAATTGCATGTCCAAAATCAAGACAAAAACCAACTTTCAAAGAAGAAATTATATATTGCAGTTCATCTATTTTCGCACCTATGCAAATAGACCCATCTAAACCTCTTATAGGTTTATTTTCAATCAAAATTCTACTATCACTATAATATTTTAGTTGACTAATAACTTCATCTGGGCTTCCATCTATACCAGAATGAAAAATTATATAGTCCGCTTTCAAATGATCAGCAAACTTGACTGATTCTTCAATTTTTAACTTATTAAAATACCTGTTTTCACAACATGCAAGATTCAATCCTGCAGCAGAATGAGGGGCATGTATACCAAACGGAATCTTAAATCTCTTCCAATATGCAATTGTATCTTCAAAAGTTCCGGGTATTGAAAACAACTCTATATACTGAAATATTCCTTCATTATAGTAGCGTAGAATATCATCAGTGTACAGAATATCTTTACTTCCGAGCTTTAATCCTATTTCAAACAAATTATATTATTCCTTTAATATAATTATTTACATATAACATTGTTTATAGCATTTATTACCGACTGAACATCATTATTCGTCATACCAGGAAACAATGGTAATGATAATTCATGCTCATAGTACTTCTCTGCAATAGGATAGTCACCATCTTTATAACCGAATTCATTTTTATAGTAAGGCTGAGTTGGAATTGGAATATAATGAACCTGAGTTCCAATTCCTGCATCTCTCAATTCCTGCATAACTTGTTTTCTTGATTTTCCTAATTTTTCAAAATCAATTTGAGTTACATAGAGATGAAAACAACTGCAAAGCTCAGAGCTTTCAAATGGAACAACAAGAAATTCGTTTGAAGCAAATGCTTCGTTGTATTTTGCAATAATTTCACGTCTGCGTTTTTTAAAGAAATTAAGTTTCTTTAACTGACTTACACCAAGAGCAGCCTGTAATTCTGTCATTCGATAGTTAAAACCAAGAGAATGCATTTCGTAATACCATGGTCCTGGATTCTTTGTAAGAACAGATTCATCTTTAGTAACACCATGACTTCTAAGCATCAAGAGCTTCTGGTATAACTTCTCATCATTAGTTGTAACAGCTCCACCTTCCGCAGTTGTTATTGTTTTTACCGGATGAAAACTAAAAACAGTCATATCAGAATATTTACAATTTCCAACAAATGAACCATCGGTATACTGTGATCCAATAGCATGTGCAGCATCTTCAATAATATAAAGATTATTCTGTTTTGCAATTGCACTGATTTTGTCCATTTCGCAAGGCAACCCTGCAAAGTGAACAGGAAGCAATACTTTAGTCTTTTCAGTGATATGTTTTTTAATTTCAGCTGGATCAATATTATATGTTTTAGGATCAATATCAGCAAAAACAGGTTTTACATTATTATAAATCATACAATTACTTGATGCTAAAAATGTATTAGGAGTTGTAATTCCTTCAGAATCTTCTGCCAATTCTAATGCAGCTACAGCAATTTGAAGTCCTGCAGTAGCATTTGAAACTGCAACACAGTATTTTGCACCTGTGATATCACAAATACTTTTTTCAAATTGAGTTACAGCAGGCCCTTGAGTAAGATAATCAGATTTTAATACATTAATGACGGCTTCAATATCAGCGTCGTCAATATACTGATGACCGTAACCTATCATTAGATGCTTCCTACTTTTTCTTTATTGTCTTCAATCCATTTCTGAAGTTCAGAAATAGACATCCAATTAGTGTTATTATCAGATGTATAACTGAAACCTTCTGGAACTTTTTTACCGCCTTTTATTCTTTGTTCAATAGAACTCCAAGTACAAATCTGAGGTAAAATTTTGAAATGCTCTAGATATTCATATGTATAATAAGAGTCTTCAGGACTAATCATAGCTTCATGAAGTTTTTCACCAGGACGGATACCAATTTCAACCTGTTCTGCCTTGCTGTCTACAGCTGTTGCAATATCGCAGATGTTCATAGAAGGGATTTTTTTAACGTATATTTCGCCACCTTCCATATCTTCAAATGCATGCCATACAAGTTGAACACCTTGTTCAAGAGAAATCATAAAGCGTGTCATGCGTTTATCAGTGATAGTTAACTTACCAGATTTTGCTGTTTCCATAAAATATGGAATAACAGAGCCACGGCTTCCCATTACATTACCATAACGAACTACAGAGAACTGTGTCCTTCCACCTGAATATGAGTTTCCTGCAATAAAGATTTTGTCTGAACACAACTTTGTAGCACCATAAAGGTTGACTGGTAAACATGCCTTATCTGTTGAAAGTGCAACAAGTTTTTTGACACCTTTGTCAATACAACAGTCAATAAGATTCATTGCACCATTAATGTTTGTTTTAATACATTCAAATGGATTGTATTCTGCAGTAGGTACAATTTTTGTTGCAGCAGCATGTACTACATAATCAACATTATCGAGAGCTCTAGATAAGCGTTCCTTGTCACGAACATCTCCAATAAAGAATCTTACTCTATCATCTCCCTGAAATTTTTTTGCCATATTCCACTGTTTCATTTCGTCACGAGAGTAGATAATAATTCTTTTTGGGTTATATTTTGCTAAAGTCATTGGTACAAATGTATTTCCAAATGAACCTGTTCCACCAGTTATTAAAATTCTTGCCCCTTCAAACATATTATCCATTTTAATAGTCTCCTAAAAAATCTTCTATGACTATAATACTATAATGTAGTTTTTTGTTCAAATAGTGTAAAACTATTTTAGCCTTACAAACTTTCCCTAATCAACTTAGCCATTCTATCAATCATAGCATCAGTCATACCAGGATAAACACCAACCCAGAAAGTATCCTTCATAATCTGGTCAGTAACCTTCAAATCACCAACAACACGATAAGCATCAGTTCCACGAATCTGATCAAAGCAAGGATGTCGTGTCAAATTTCCTGCAAACAAAGCACGAGTCTGAATGTTCGCTGCTTCAATCTTCTTCACCAATTCAGTTCTATCAACGCCTTCTTTACAAGTGATTAAGAAACCAAACCAGCTTGGATTACCATTTTCTACTGCTACAGGAAGAATCAGCTTATCCTGAACATTTTCAAGACCAGCTTTCAATCTGTTAAAGTTTTCTTTTCTTCGTTCAACAAAAGAAGGAAACTTTTCAAGCTGTGCACAGCCAATAGCAGCCTGAAGGTCAGTTGCCTTAAGGTTATATCCAAAATGGCTGTATGTATATTTATGATCGTATCCAAGAGGAAGAGTTCCATACTGCCTGTCAAAACGATGCTTACAAAGATTGTCTACACCGCTAGGACAGATACAGTCGCGTCCCCAGTCACGGAATGAACGGATAATTTTATGTAAAAGTGGATCACGAGTATAAACAGCACCGCCTTCACCCATTGTCATGTGGTGTGGAGGATAGAAACTTGAAGTTCCGATATCTCCAACGGTTCCTGTTTTATAAGTCTTTCCATCAAGTGTATATTCTGAACCTAAAGCATCACAGTTATCTTCGACAAGCCAGAGATTATGTTTTGTACAGAAATCCTTTACAGCCTTTAAATCAAAAGGATTACCAAGAGTATGTGCAATCATTACAGCTTTTGTCTTAGAGCTTAATGCAGTTTCAAGTTGAGTTACATCAATGTTGTACTGAGGAATTGTAACGTCAACAAAAACAGGAACAGCACCATACTGTAAAATTGGAGTTACAGTTGTTGGAAAGCCGCAGGCAACAGTAATTACTTCATCACCGCGCATAATCTGTCGCTCTTTGAGAAGAGGTGAAGTCAATGCCATAAAAGCACAAAGGTTTGCAGAAGAGCCTGAGTTTACAAGCGAAACAAAAGGAGTACCAAGATATTCCCCAAGCTGTTTTTCAAACTGGTCAGTATAGCGTCCGCTTGTAAGCCAGAATTCCAGTGCAGAGTCAACAAGATTCGTCATTTCTTCTTCATCAAACACGCGGCTTGCGTAACTGATGCGGTCACCATCTTTATACTCTGGCTTAACCATATATTTTTTATAGTATTCAGCAACACTGTTTAAGATTTCTTTATTTGCTTCTTCTTTTGTTTTTCCTTCAAACATTGCTCTATTCCTTTATTTCACTACAGTTTTAAGCGAAGCTGCTACTGATTCATTACAGGTATTCAAGAAAACTAATTTATTAGAATAATTTTCTTTAATGCCTGTAATAAATTCATCAGCCCATGATGGAGTCAAAACTTTTACATTTTCAAAATCCAAAGTTATTTCATCATTTGCAGTTATTGAATTGAGAATGTATGCTTTTGCCATAAGAAAAGCATCTTTTCCGGCTGGTCGAGACATTAATATTTCGCCAAATTTGGAAATCGCTAAAGTCACGATTATACTCCTGAAAAATTCATAATAGCAAGACAGCCAATAACAGAAATATTGCTGTCCTTAAAATACATATTTCTATTTTCTATAATACAACAAGCTATACCAAATGTTCAATTATTGAATGTATCAAATCACATGAAAACATTGTTATAACTCAAAATACTCGAAAATCTGTTTATCTGTAATCTCTGTAGCTGGAGTTCCGTTCTGAACAGACTTTTCCCATTCAACAATTTTTTTAATTGCAGTTTTTATATTCCATTTAGGATACCAGTTCAAAAGGTTCTTTGCTTTCTCACACTGAAGCTTTAAAAAGTTTGCTTCATGCGGAGCATTTGATTCGCTTACATTTTTCCAGCAAGCTCCGTTTCCCCATGCTTCACAGAATAAAGTTGCAAGTTCGCCTGTAGTTACACACGATTCATCATCTGGGCCAAAGTTATAATTTCCAGCAATTTCTTTATTTTCATACTGCATTTTTGCAAGTGTAAGATAACCTCTTAAACATTCCAAAACATGCTGATATGGTCTTGTAGAATCAGGGTTTCTTAAAATTATTTCTTTTCCTTCTTCTACAGCACGAATACAGTCAGGAATAATTCTGTCAGCAGCATAATCACCGCCACCTATTACGTTACCGCTTCGGGCTGTTGAAATTGCAGGAGATTTATCGTCTGCAAAAAAGGAATTTTTATAACTGTAGGTTACAAGTTCAGAACACGATTTTGAATTTGAATAAGGGTCAAAGCCACAGAGTTCTTCGTCTTCTCGGTAACCCCAGAACCATTCTTTGTTTTTATAAACTTTGTCAGTTGTAATATTTACAAAAGATTTTACTGATGGAGTTACACGAACAGCTTCAAGAATATTAACTGTTCCCATTACGTTTGTTTCATATGTTCCAACAGGATCTTTAAAGCTTGTTCTTACGATTGGTTGTGCTGCAAGGTGAAGTACAATGTCAGGCTGAGCTTCTTTTACTGCATTAATAAGTTTTTCTCTGTCACGAATGTCGCCGATAATTGATTTCATCTGAGATGAAGTTTTAGTTGCTTCAAAAATGCTGGGTGTTGTAGGAGGTTCAAGGGAGTATCCTGTTACTTCTGCTCCTGCAAGAATGAGAATACGACTAAGCCAGGTTCCTTTAAAACCTGTATGACCTGTGAGAAATACTTTTTTGTTTTTGTAAAAAAATAATAAATCTGTCATATAAATTATTTCTTAAAATGTCCCCAAACATCCCAAGGGGCACTTCGAGTTGCCCAAAGTTTATTTAAGTCTTCCTTGTCTTTAACCATGTCCATTGGATGCCAAAATCCATTGTGCTTGTATGCATTAAGCTGTCCGTCTTTTGCAATGTTCTGCAGTGGGGTATGTTCCCACATTAAATCATGATTATCTTCAGGAATATAATCTAAAGCCTTATTTTCACATACAAAAAAACCACCGTTAATCCATGCATCACTTGGTTTTTCCTGAAATTGTGTAATTGTTCCATCAGGTTGAATATCAAGTACACCAAAACGACCTTCCGGCTGAACTGCTGTTAAAGTAACAAGCTTACCAGATTTCGAATGATTTTCTACGAGCTTATCAATATTTACATCACTTACTCCGTCACCATAAGTAAGCATAAAAGGTTTGTTTCCGATATAATCCTTTGCACGGGCAATTCGACCTGCTGTCATTGTGTTAGGACCCGTGTAAAGCATCGTAACTTTCCAAGGCTCTGACCGCATTTTATGAATCTGAACATCATTATTTGACATATCAATTGTCATGTCTGAATAGCGGTTATAATAGTTGATAAAGTAATCTTTAATAACATGACCTTTATAACCAGTAAGAATAACAAAATCGTTATAACCATAGTGACTGTAGATTTTCATGATATGCCAGAGAATAGGGTAACCGCCAATTTCTACCATTGGTTTTGGAACGATTTTTGTTTCTTCCCCGAGTCGAGTTCCTTTTCCACCTGCAAGAATTAATACTTTCACTTACTTTCCCTTTGTAACTTTACCTGTAAAATCTTTAATACGTTTTGGAGAATCTTTAACCGCAAAGCGAATTGATACCTCAGCATTGTCAGGATTTAAAATCCATTCGTGTTGGAATGTACTTGATGATATTACAAGTGAATAATTTCCAGGAAGAATTTGACCTGGTTCTATATTAAAACTAACCTTGTAGTGTCCTGGATCATAATGTTTTACTTTTGTTCCGAATCCAGTTATTGCTTCTGTTCCCAATAATACGCGTAAGCCAAAAACTATTGGATAAATAGATTTAGTTTTTATATCAAATCCAGTTTCAATTGTATATTTTTTTGTGTAATCTAACGCACCTGAAACAACTTTTCCGTTTTCATCTCTGATTTCAAGGAAAGTTGGAGACAAGTATTCATTATCAAATGAACCGTTATTTGTCCATGATGTTGTATCGCAATCACCAATTTCTTTATCAGAACCGAGGTAGTATGCAATACTTCTATTAATATCATCATCCTGTCTCAATAAAGTGCCATGATCAAGAATGATTCCTTTATTACAAAGTTTTTTAATCTGACTCATATTATGACTTACAAACAAAACAGTACGTCCCTGTCCAGTACTCAAGTCATTCATCTTACCCAAAGCTTTCTTCTGAAACGCAGCATCTCCAACCGCCAGTACTTCATCCGCAATCAAAATCTCACTGTCCAAATGCGCTGCAACAGCAAACGCAAGACGAACATACATACCAGACGAATAACGCTTAACAGGCGTATCAATATGATTTTCAATTTCTGAGAAAGCGATGATTTCATCAAGCTTACGGTCAACCTCTTTTCTTTTCATGCCAAGAATTGCACCGTTAAGATAAATGTTTTCGCGACCTGTAAGCTCTCCATGGAAACCTGTTCCTACTTCGAGTAATGATGCAACACGTCCTTTAATTTTTACCTTTCCTTCTGTAGGAGCTGTAATACGGCTTAAAATTTTAAGAAGGGTAGATTTACCGGCACCGTTTTTTCCAATGATTCCGACACGGTCGCCCTGCTTGATTTCAAAATTCAAATCTTTAAGTGCCCAAAAGCCTTCTTTTGTTGTGTCATATTTATGACTTCCAATCTGGCTGTGTGGATCTTCTTTTCCTCTCTTTAAAGCCCACCAGGTCTGAATGTCGCGGAAAAGTGTTCCGTTATTAATTACACCGAGATTATAATATTTTGATAAATTTTCTGCTCTAATTACTACATCGCTCATATTCTTCTATTATATTGGATTAGGTTAGTTAAATCAATTATCAGTTTAAATATATATGAAAAGTTATGACGAACTTACGCTTCTAGACGATTACATGTTCTGTAAAGTCATGTCTAATCCTGATTTATGTAAAGGAATGCTCGAGCGCCTTTTATCTATTCAAATCGACCATATTGAAAAAATTCAAAGTCAGTTTCCAATAGCACCAGACTATGAAAAACATGGAATACGTCTTGATGTCTATCTCAAAGATTCTTCACGCATATTTGATATTGAAGTGCAGACGACAAATCAGCATAACCTGGAACAGCGGGCCCGTTATTATCAGGGAATTATCGATATCGACCAGCTTGAACATTCAGAATCTTACAATAATTTAAAAGAAAGTTATGTTATTTTTATTTGTACGTTTGATCCATTCGGAAAAGATTTTCTTTCTTATACTATTACTCAACGATTTGAAGAAGATCTTCAAGTTGAATATAATGACAAAACGCATAAAGTATTTTATAATTTAAGTGCGTCTGTATTAAAAAAGACAGAACAGTCTGAACTGATCAAATTTCTTAATTACTTTATTACCCAGAATACCTATGATGATTTTACCAATAAAGTTCAGGCTGCCATTATAAGTGCTAAGTATAACTTAGCTTGGAGAAAAGATTATATGATGCTAGACAATTTATATCGTGATGCTATAGCCCAGGGCTTAAAAGAAGGCCGTGAACAAGGTCGTGAACAAGGCTTAGAAGAAGGCCGAGAAGAAGGCCGAGAAGAAGGCCGAGAAGAAGGTATTCAACAAGGTCAGGCTATTGAAAAAATGAAAAATGCAATAATTGCTGTTATGAAATTCCACATACCAGCTCAAGATGTTTCAAAAGAATATGGTATTTCTTTAGAGGAACTTAACAGTGCATTAGCTTGTTCCTGATAGCACCAATAATAAAAATATGGAGTTCCTTTACAGGAACTCCAGAATTCCCTTAGCCGCGTGCCTTCATCACTTCTGCAACCTTCTTAACATCCTGGATACTATCCATTCTTGCAATCAAAAGCGAATCATCAGAATCAACAACTACAACGTTATCAAGTCCGATAGTAGCAATAGTACGCTTACCGCCACGGATGTAAGAGTTCTTTGTATCAAGTGCAATAACGTCACCTTTAACAGCGTTCTTATTTTCATCCTTTTCAGAAATATCGTACAGGGCGCTCCAAGAACCGACATCATCCCATCCGGCATTGAGTTTTACAATCTTGCCAAGCTTAGTTTTTTCCATAACGGCATAGTCGATAGAATCCCCTTTAATCTGTCCAAAAGCATCTTTATCGAGACGGATAAAGTCAGAATCGATAACTGCTTTTTCAAAACTTTCAATTGAAAGCTTTGCCATTTCTGGTGAGTGAACCTTGAGTTCTTCAATAAAGGTAGAAGCTTTAAATACGAACATTCCGCTGTTCCATGCGTATTCACCAGAGGCAAGGTATTCCTGGGCTTTTTCTAGGCATGGTTTTTCTACAAATTTTTCAAGGGTAAAGGCACCGTCAGTTTCTGCTCCTGCGGCTTTTACGTAGCCGTAACCAGTTGCGGCAAATGTAGGAACGATACCGAATGTAACAAGACTTCCTTTTTCTGCATTTTTTGCTGCTGTCATTACTGCATTCTGGAATGTTTTAACGTCAGCAATTACGTGGTCGCTTGGAAGGACTACGACAATTGCATCTTTATCCTGTTTGATTGCGGCACAGCAGGCAGCAGCAATTGCAGGAGCTGTGTTTTTTGCCATAGGTTCAAGAATGATAGTTGGTTTTTTGTCAGAGATTTCTCCGAGCTGCTGTGCGACTAAGAATCTGTGTCCTTCACCGCAGGATACGATAGGAGAACCTATATCGAGGTCTTTAAGGCGCAATAATGTTTCCTGAATCATTGTGTTGTTGCTTACCAATGGCAAAAACTGTTTTGGGTGATCTTTCCACGAAAGAGGCCAGAGTCTTGTTCCGGCTCCGCCAGAAAGAATTACGGGAATTATTGTCATAATTAAAATCTCCTATATGTCATTAATTTATTCACAATGTTAATATCTTCTCAATATTAATATCTTTATAACAGTAATTTCCTTTACTATGTAAAAGGTTACTGAAGCTTTTCATAATTTGAAGGAATAAACATGTTTTCCTTTACATTTACAATACGGCAATCAAGAATAAACTCGTTTGTCTTATTGTGTTCAGGGTAGAAGCGGTAACTGTCATAGACTGTAATACCGGTTGATTTATCATGTTCTTCAATTTTATTTCCTGTAAACGGATTTACGGGATTTTCAATTACGTCTTTAACTGCAAGATAAGGAACATCTGCATTGCTCATAAAACTGCTGTCAGTTACAATCTCGCCGTTTGAGTTAAAGTCTTTTACAAGAAGAATCGGATTGATTGTTTCTGTAAGGTGTCCTTCAGGATCATAGTCTGTAACTGTTCCGATGCCGCCACCTTCGCCGTGGTCTGATACGATAATGATTTTTGTATTGTCGTAAATTCCCTGAGCGCGTAAATAATTCATAAACTCTGCAAGCTTGATAAATGCACCTGCGTTTACGTGATAGCAGGCTGTTCTTCCTTTGTGACTGAAAGGTCCGTTACCGATGTTTGTTACATTATCTGTCGGTGTGTAATCTGGAGCCTGACAGATAAGATCGTCGTGAGTGTAATTGTTTGTCAAAAAGAAGAAGGCGCCTTTTTCGTTATTGCAGTCAGTAATTTCTGGCAGGTAGTCAAGAACCGCAAAGCGGTCGATGAACATTTTTATCGAAGCCTTTCTGATAAGTTCTCCGCAGTAGTTTCCGTTATCAAAAATGAGTCCGCGTGTCATGTTTGGGCTTGCTTTAAGAAGTGAGAACATGAACATATTGCGTTTGATGATTTTACTTAATGGAACTATCTTTTCGTTATGTTCGTCTGCCCAGCGGTTTGTGTATTTTCCTTCAAGGTTGATACCGTTAATTGCAGGATAGTTTTTATAAATTGAATTGTCAGGAATCCAGCTGTAGTTTGCCCATGGCATGTCTGACATTGTTGCATCCATTCCGTGTTCGGTAAAAATGCGCGGTAATACTGTAAGAGCCTCGTTATGTTTTGAAACTAGTGTTTCGTTTGAACGTTTGTTTATTTTGTCCGGTGTATATTCCCAGCCGCCTGTCAATGATGGAGCAGCATGCAGCGTTTTTGGTGCAACAGAAATTGTGTTAGGGTAGTAAGTAAAACCTTCAAATGCTTTTTTTACGTCCGGTCTTTCTTCTGTGATATAAGGAAAGTAACTGTTGACTGCACGGTCAAGCATTATAACTATTACGTTTTTCTGGGTTTTTGAAAGGCTTACTGCTGTTTCAAGTTCGAAAGCCTGCTTGCCGTTATATCGTGATGCAAGCTTCCTGTAGCTCTTTGAAATTTTTGAACAGTTTATTACTGAGATTACTACAAACACTGCTGTAACAATCTGAAGTAATGGTAAAACAATTTTCTTTGGCTGAAATTTAAACAGAAAGTACAAAGAAGCTCCAGTTGTAATAATAACTAAAGTGTCAATAATCACATCTTTCAAATCCGGATTTCTTCTGATGCCTGTGTCAAAAACAAGGGATGCAGAAATGTTTCCGAGATCTTTCATCAAAAAGAATGTATATATTACGGCAAGAACTGCCATGACTGTCATAAAGAAGGTAATCAGTGACTTTGCTTTTTTAGAAAAAAGTACATAGAATGCACCGACCCACACAAAGAAAAGTCCGAAGCTCTGATATAAATTGATTTTAACAAAGGTCAACGGATTATTAATATTATCGATAAAACTGAATTCCTGCGGGGAACTTGCAACAAGTGAAGATGAAGAAACAATTCCGCAGAGCAGAGAAAGAACAAGTGCTGCAAAAATAAATAAACCGTTGCAGAGTTTTTTGTCTTCCTGAAGGTTTGTAAGAGCTGTTTTGTTGAGCCATTTGCAGAATTTTATCAGAAGCGGAATTAATGCAACGATTGCAACGCAGGTTGCAACTAACAGAATTCTAAAAGGCGACTGCTTTGAGGTAATTATCCAGACAAGTGCAAAAATTGCTGCCGCAAGTATTGTAAAATATAGTGAGCGCTTTGGATTTTTAGTCTTGTAATAAATATTCTTGATAAGGCTTAAGATGTTGTTCATTGTCCAGTACATGACAAGCCCTGCAGGCGAGTCATAAAGTAGAACCAGAAAAAGGGCAGCGATTACATAAAGCTGGATTTTTTCTTTTAACGGAAAGCCTTTTGTATAAACAGCACTTGCAATAACATTAATCAGTGTCATCGCAATCGGAAGTACGTTTACCGTAAACGATCCGATTGTAAGCATTGCATCGCTCTGACCGAGATTTGATATAAAGAAAAACGATGAACCGTTAAGTTTTTCAAGGTTAGAAAGAAAATTGTAGGCCGCAATAAAGAACGGTACCTGAATTGCAAGACTGATTGAGCTTCTTAATGCATAAAGCGGATGATAATTGTTCTGTTTGTAGAAGGTTGAAAGCATCATGTACTGTTCGTCGCCTTTAAAGGCTTTCTTGATGCGGTCAACTCTTGGCTTGAACTGTTTCTGAGTGTCGCGTTCGATCTGCTGCCATCTTTCTGCGATGACATAAAGTGGAAGTGAAAGAAGAGTTACTGCAATACTTACGCCTAAAATGGCAATTCCGTTATTCTGAGTAAACGTCTCAAACATGTAAAATACGATTTCGATAATAAGTTCAAGGGGATATATAAGGATGTTATATAACATAAATGCTCCGAAAGTCGTAAATATTCACTCTATTATAGTAGAATATTAAAAAAACATGGAATATTCAATAATGAAGACGTGCGATATATTATCTGTGAGCTTGACAAACTATTTTCTTGTTTTTTTACTTTACATATTATAAAATATTTTTATGGATGAGAATTTAATTCAAGAAATAAAAAAAAGTAAGGTTGAACAGGACGCAGGCGGGACTTCTTCAAAAAAAACGACTTATCTTATTTTTGCAATTAATGACAGGCTCTTTGCTTTTCCGTCGGGCGCAATAAAGGAGATTTTAAAAGACTCCGAAGTTTTCCCCGTTCCTTTTGTTCCATCGTACATCATCGGAATTCTGAACAGGTACGGCGACCCTTATGCCGTAATTGATATTGCCGCACTCATCGGCGAGAGCGAACAGAACGCATCGCTTTTTGTCGTTCTCAATGACGAAAGCAACACGTGCTTAAAAATTACGGACGTAAAAGAATTTTACACGGCTTCGGATTCCGAGATTGTCCGCTTTTCCGAAAATGACATTTCTGAATTTTTTGACGGCACGCTGAACACAGGCGAGCGCGAAATCTTTATTATCAATCTAAAAGCTTTTTTAAGGAAGGTAGGAAAAGACCTTGCAGCATCGTAAAAAATTCATCTGCCTTTCTTATCCGGCAATAAATTTTTTTATCGCTGAAGAAAAAATTCCAAGCGCAATCTGCTGTCAGAAAGAAAATATGCAGGGCAGCAGGATAAAAATAAATTCCTCTGATGTTTTTGAAACGGAACTTCCGTACATCGATTTTGATTTGTGCGCGCAGTTGTTCTGCCGTCAGATTGCTTCGTCGTCGATGAGGACGGCGCTTGTCTTAAAGTCGCAGGGACTTTTTGATGGCTCTGAAAATTTTGCGCTCATAACTTCGGCGGACTGCAAAATCATCGAAAAAGAAATCCGCACCTTTTCGCTTTTTTCAACTGTGTATTTTGAATTTTTTAAAGCACGCGGAATTCTTGCAGGCGATTTTTCAAAAGAAAAAAACGGCTTTCTGCTTGACGTGCGGAGCTTTTTAGAATTCTACAAAAAATGGAATTTGCAAAAGCATGGAGAACCTGTATGAAAAAAATTTTAATAGCTGACAGCTCCGCCGTTACAAGGTCGATTGAAAAAGAAATCATACATTTAAATCCCGCTTTTGAATATGCCGGTTACGCGCTTTCTTTTGCCGAGCTTCAGTCCAAAGTCAGCGAGCTCAAGCCCGATGCGCTTATCGTTGATACCGCATTTTTTGAAGGAATGAAATTTGAGTCGATAATTTTTGAATTAAAAAATCTCGGAATTCAGACCCTGCTTTTTGTAAATTCAGAATTTACTGACTGCCATGCTTCTTCAAAAATTTACGTAACAAAAAAACCGTCCTTTGCTTCTGTTTCGCAGGAAAACCTCAAGGACTATTCAGTTCAGCTTGAAAAAATTTTTAACGACACTCCGCATATTTCGCAAAAAACTTTTGCAGAAGTTCCCAAAGACACAATGCCTGTCAAATCACATTCTGACTATAAGGCGGTGTTTATCGGAGTTTCAACAGGCGGGCCGGGAACAATCCAGAAGCTTCTTTCAGAAATCGGCGCAGACTTTCCGCTCCCGATTTTGATAACACAGCACATAGATTCCGTGTTTGACAAAAATCTTATCAACTGGCTCAACTCAAACACTTCGCTTCCTGTTCATCTTGCAGAGTCGGGTGTTGTGCCCAAAAACGGCAACGTATATTTTGCGCCGGCTGACTATCATCTTGTGATAAAGTCCGACGGAAAAAACGGATTTCTTATAGAACTTAATCACGACGAGCCGATGAATTTTCTGCGCCCTTCCGTAGACAAAATGTTTTTTAGTGCGGCTTCCGTTTTGAATAAAAAATGTATTGCAGTTCTTCTTACAGGAATGGGCAACGACGGCGCGGCAGGCTGCTGCAAAATAAAAGAGTGCGGTGGCTACACGATTACAGAGGCAGAAGAATCATGCGTCGTTTACGGAATGCCAAAGGCTGCGTTTGAAGCCGGCGGTTCTGTAGAAGTTCTTGCGCTTGACGACATTGCAGGCAGACTGAAAATGCTTGTATGCAGTAAGGAAAATAATTAGGAAAAAATGGCAGATGAGTTTATAAACGAAATATCAGAAAAAATACTTTCTCACACGGGAATCGTTCTTGCAAAAATTCAGGAGAACACTGTCCGCAATTTTCTTGACGAAAAAAGCAGGGAAAAAAATATTTCGATAGAACCGTTTGTAAAATCGCTGAAACCTGACACAGAAGATTTTTGCGAACTTATAAAAAAAATCACGATAAACGAAACGTATTTTTTTAGGGAAGAAAAGCAGTTTGAATTTTTGAAGGAATCTGTTTTCCCGGGCCTGTTCGGAAAGAAAGTTGCAATTTGGAGCGGTGCGTGCTCTACAGGAGAAGAAGCGATTTCGCTTCTGGCACTTGCGCTTGAGTGCGGAATTGATGCGACAGTATACGCAACTGACATTGACGAGGGTGCGCTTTCTGTTTTAAAAAACGGAACGTACACAAAAAATTCGTTCCGCACTGACGGTCAGAAGTTTCACCCGATTTTGCAAAAATACGGAATGGAAGATGGCGCAGGGCTTTTTACATTCAGGAAAGATTTTATTCAAAAGATAAAAGTTTCAAAATACAATCTCGTTTCTGATTTTGAGATGCCGTCTGAAAGTGTGTTCGACTTGATTTTTTTAAGAAATGTTTTCATTTATTTTGACGTAAAAACGCGCATTTCAGTTCTTGATAAAATTTCTGATTACATAAAGCCTGACGGCAAACTGTTTTTTTCGATGAACGAAATAGGCTATATTGCTGACAATATGATTTCTGATTCGCTTTACAGGTCTCATTTTAAAACCGTTTACTATTTTCAGAAGGGCGAAAAGCAGGTAAAGGCTGGACAGAAACAAAGCGCTTTGTCACAAAAACAGGATAATAAATCTGTCAAAAATTTTGAAAAGTCAAAGGCAAAAAAATCTTCTTCAAAAAGTATTCCAAAGACAGTGCTTGTTTCTGATGACGGCAAGCCGGACGTTCTGCTTAAAAAACAGCTTGCAGAAATAAACGAAAAAATCCTTCAGCAGATACATTTAAAAGATTTTGACGGCGCAAAAAAAACGGCGACTTCTTTATCAAGCAATATAGAAACAAAACCGTTTTCGTATTTTTTTAACGGCTACATCGAGTATAATTCTGACAACAAAAATCAGGCAGAAATTTTTTTTGAGTCCTCAGGGATTTTAAAACCTGATTTCTGGCCGGCATTTTTTTATCACGGAATTGTTTTAAAGGATATGGGCAAAACAGAAAAGGCAAACCGTTCTTTTGATACGTGCAGGAAGCTGCTTGAAAAAACGAAGGAAAAAAATCCGTACGATTTTATTCTGGATTCGTTCAGTCCGTCTTATATTTATTCTCTGTGCGAGAAATTAAAAAGCTGACAAGGAGGGAAACATGGCAGAACAGACAGGCAGTAATTTTTTTGATAAAAAAAGTTTCGTTCAGGATTATATTGTCGAAGCCTGCGAAAATCTTGATTTTCTTGACGAACTTTGCATCAGGCTTAGTAAGAACAACCGCGACGAAAATGCAGTCAAAGAACTTCTGCGAATTCTGCATACGCTCAAAGGAACTTCGCGAATGATGGAATTTCCGCAAATCGAAAAAATCATTCACGAAACGGAAAGCGTTTTTAAAAAACTTCAGAGCAATCAGTTTGAAATAAACAAAACTTATCTTACTCTTTTACTGAACATAATTTCTGTTGTAAGAAAAGCCGTTGACAGCATCAAAAAAAACGGAAGCGAGGACATTGTTAATTTTGATTTTATAATCGAAAATGTCCACAAAGCATTTATGGGCGAAGAATTTTCAACTGACTTTGAACCTGAAAAAAAGCCGCAGGAAGCCGAAGCGCAGGAAGAAGAGGTCAGCCTCTTTCACGATTCTGAAACTATAAAAATTCAGATTTCTGAAGTCAATTCAATTTTGCAGTCTTTTGACAAACTGATTATGCGCCAGATTCGCCTTAAAAATGAAATTGCAAAAATCAAGAGCGAAGTGCAGGCGTTGGGCTACGACGAATTCCACGAAGTTGATGAGAATATGGAAGTTCTCGAAAAACAGAGCTTTGACATTCAGGAAAAAATAATTTCGCTCAGAATGTTGCCGTTCGATATGATTTTACAGCCTTTAAAACATTCTGTCGCATCGGAAGCAATCAAACTTGACAAGAATGTTGAATTTGAAATTCCTCATTCTGAAATTACGATTGACAAAACAATTCTTGAAAACCTGCCGAAAATTTTAATTCACCTTGTGCGCAATGCACTTGACCACGGAATTGAAAGTCCTGACGAAAGGATCCGGCTTGGAAAAAATCCGAAAGGCTGTGTAAGCATAAAAGTTTCGCAGAACTCAAACAGAATTTTTGTAACTGTAGCCGACGACGGAAAAGGAATAGATTACGAAAAAATCAGTGCAAAGGCTCAGAAACTGTATCCTGATCAGGCAAAGGAAATTCAGAAGATGCAGAAAGACGATTTGATTCAGTTTATTTTTGAATCAGGTTTTTCTACAAAGGAGCAGGTTTCAGAACTTTCAGGACGCGGTGTCGGAATGGACGTCGTGCGCTCCGAGATGGATCATCTTAAAGGCAAGATTTCGATTACGAGCGAAAAAGACAAAGGCACTTCAATCGAACTTTCTTTGCCATCGTCCCTTGCAACGCAGGACGGACTTTTTGTCAGACAGGGAAAAAATCTTTACCTCATTCTATCGCATTACATAAAAGAAATTATTACAGTTCCGCGTGAGTCATTTTTAAAACTCCAGAAAGGACCTGTCATAAACCTTCACAACGAACTTTTGCCTGTCTATGATTTTGATGCGATTATCGGAAAACTGTCCGGCACTTATTCTGCTGACAACATCGAAATTCCGATTATCGTAATTGAATACCTGAACAGAAAAATTGCAGTGATGGTCGACGAAATTCTGCATTACAAAACTGTCGTAATAAAACCTGTTCCTAATCTTCTTAAAAGTTTTGAAGGCTTACAGGGACTTGTCTTTGATGAAAATTACCGCATTATTCCTGTCCTCAATATTCCTAACTGTATGCAGAGGTTTACGAGCGTTAATTCTTACGACGTAAAGGAACTTGAAGTAAAAAAATCGCGCAAGATTTATTCTGTTCTCGTTGTTGACGATTCTCACACAACGCGCAATATCGAAAAAATAATTCTTGAGTCAGAGAACTACAAAGTTGCAACGGCGTGCGACGGAATTGAAGCGCTTGAAAAATTAAAGGCGTACAATTTTGACCTTGTAATTACAGACATAAAAATGCCGCGAATGGACGGCTTTGACCTTCTGCATAATATACGCCACACGGAAAATTTAAAAGACATTCCTGTCATAATAATTTCTTCTGTGTACGAAAATGACACTGCCGAAAAAGTGAAGCAGCTAGGTGCGCAGGGCTACATAGTAAAATCTGACTTTGAGCGCGAAAATCTGATTGCAAAAGCAAAGGAGCTGTTGTCAAATGAATGAAAAAATTTTGCTGGCAGAAAGTTCTCCGCTTTTGTCAGAGCAGATTTCATGCGCGCTTAAAAGTGCAGGCTTTGAAGTGACTGTTTTTTCTGACGGAAAAGAGGCAGCATGTCATGCGCTTGAAAATAAATTTTCGTGCATTGTTTCTGACGTCAGTTTAAAGACGATTTCTGGAAGTCAGTTTTGCGCGCTTGTAAAAAGCTGTCCAGAATATAATTTTGTTCCGTTCGTGCTTTTTTCTGCGGAAGACAATCAAAACGATTTCTGGTTTGAAAACTGCGGCGCAAACAGTGTCGTGTATCTTGAAAACAACCTGTCAGAAAATCTCGTTGAGGCTGTGAAAAATGCAGTTTCCGTAAAATCGCCTGCGACAGAAAATGTTGACATTCAGAATTTTCAGGAAGAACGGCAGGACAAGACAGATTTGCCGGTTGCCGCAGTTCACTCAATGGAGCGGATTAATCATTATTTTGCGCTTTTGAATTCGATTTTTAATCTGACTTCGTACTTAAAAAATATTGACGCTCTTATAAAAGAAATTTTTTCTATGATTTATTCAATCTGCAAGTACGACTCCCTTGTAATTTTTTTAAATCAGGAGCCTGTGCAGTGTTATTATGCCGGCATTTCTTCTGACGTAATTGAACAGGAAGAAAAAACAGGGAACTCTGAAAACTCGTTTTACAAAATCTGCGTGAACGATTTTCAAACGGCGACGTCAAATTTTGGAAATCTTCTGTATGATAAAAAAGAAGTTTCTGAGATAAATGGTTTTGAACGCGGTGAGGGGGCAAGACATTTCGGCTCGTATATGGTTTTCCCTGTTGAAAGTTCTGCGGTTATCGGAACTGTTCACGTCGGCTCGGAGCGCAATAATTTTTTTGATTATCTTACAGTTTCTACGCTTGAATATTTTTGCAGTAAAATCGGATTTATTCTTGAAGAAGCAGTCGAATACAAAAAATCGGTTTTCATTCAAGGCAGGTTGCGTTCGGCGTTTTCAAAATATGTTCCCGATGAAATCATTGACGAACTTTTAAAATCTGAAAGTACCGAAAAACAGGCGGCAAACGAAAAACGCAAAGTCGCAATTTTAATCTGTGACATCAGAAACTTTACGACGATAAGCGAAGTTAATCAGCCTGAAAACGTCGTAAGTTTTTTGAACGGATATTTTTCGCGAATGGTTGATGTCATAAAAAAGCATGGCGGTTCTATCGACAAATTTATGGGCGATGCAATCATGGCAAATTTTGGTGCGCCAATAAGTTATGTTGACAACGCAAAGCGCGCCGTTGATGCGGCATTGGAAATGGTTTCGATTATACCAGAAATTCCGTGTTCACGCTTGCAGTTCCCAGAGGGAATGAAATTTGACATCGGTATTGGAATCCATTACGGAGAAGTCATCGTTGGAAACATCGGCTGTAAAGACAAGACTGACTACACTGTAATTGGAGATTCTGCAAACCTTGCTTCCCGGCTTGAAGGGCTTACAAAACAGTACGGCGCGCGGATTATAATTTCGCAGGCTGTGCGCAATGAACTTGACGAAGGCTACAATCTTCTTCAAGTTGACACTGTAAAAGTAAAGGGAAAAAAACTCGGTGTGCAGGTTTACCGCTCGGATTTAAAACCGCTTGATAAAGAGTACGTCCAGCTTTATGAAAAAGGTTTGAGCCTTTACATAAACGGCGCGTTTAATCTGGCAGCTCCTTATTTTGAAAAGGCTCTGGAAATTTTCCCGGTCGATAGGGCTGCAACATTAATGAAAAACCGTTGTATTGAATTTTCTGCCGTTCCACCTAAAAACTGGGACGGTGCAATTTCACTTACATCAAAATAAATAATACGGAGGAAATATGATTTTTTCAAAGAAAGCCAATAAAAATGCAGAAAAGCAAAAAATCAATTTTGAAAAAGAAGTTTTTGATGCCGGGATGGTTCCGAATCTGCTTACAGGACTGATTACACTTTTGTATATGATAACTACGACTCATCTGCCAAAAGAAAGTATTGTCTATATGGTTCTCTGGGCTGTCGGAATTACTTTGTTCCTGCAATTTTTTCTTGCGCCGATTACAAATAAACTCATTACAGGAAAAGTTTCTGAAGATCTGGACTGGTTTTACAATTACGAATCGACGGAAAGGGAACGCACGTCGCTGATGAAGCGGACTATGGGTATTCCTGAAAAAATCGGCGTTGAAGTTTTCTGTATGTTTATTGCCGGTGTTATCTGCTGGACTTTTATCTGTTCGCGGATTGGAGCGCTGTCGGTTGAAACAATCATTATGTCGCTGTGCTCGGGATTTTTTGGAGCGTACGCAGGGCTTGTCCTTGCAATCGAACAGACGCAGAAAATCTCTTCACGACATACTGCAAACATAATTGAAAAAGGCGTTTCGGCAGCGGAAGTTTCGCAAAAACACTGCTTCGGAACTTCGTCAACAAAGATTACGGTCTTTCATATTTTTGGGCCGATAATTCTGATAAACGTTTTCTATATGATACTTGCCTGGCGTGCTTACATTTCGTATACTTCGGTTCAGGTTGCGTTCATAAGAATTATAAGCATTTCAATAATGAACATTCTGTTCTGCTGTTTTTTGTCTTCAATGCTTTTCAAGCGAATGATGAAATCGATAAATTTTACGCGAACGATTTTGCAAAACATAAACCGCAATAATCTTCACAACGTAAAACATTCTCCTACAGATTTGTCAAACGAGTTTATGTACAACATTTATCTCATAAATACGATTTCAGACATTCTGCAGAAAATCTTAAAGGCAAGCACTGACATCAGTATGCAGGTTGTCGAGTCAAGTAACGAACTTTCGGTAATTTCAAAAGAAACGGCAGTTACTTCGCTTGAGCAGAATTCCGGCATCAAGGAACTTCTTTCTGCGATGGAAGAATCTGACAACCTTGCACGGAACATTTCTACAAAAATCGGTGAAGTTTCGCTCGTTGCAAGGCGCACGACAGAAGTAATAAACGATGGCTTTGACATTCTAAAACATAATATGCAGAAGCTTTCAGAAATACAGCAGGCAAGCGAAATTACGCTTGAAGGAATTGAATCTTTGAGCGAAAAGATTTCAGGAATTTCTGACATCGCAGGAATAATCAATTCCATCGCAGACCAGACAAACATCATCGCATTCAATGCCGAACTTGAAGCATCGCGCGCAGGTGAATCAGGTCAGAACTTTCATCTTGTTGCAAGCGAAATTCGCCGCCTGACTAACAATACGATTCAGTCAACAAATGAAATCAGAAACCGCATTATCGAAATTCAACATTCTTCTGAAAAACTTTTGGCATCGTCACAAAGCGGAAGCAAAAAAATTACGGCAGGAAATGAAATCGTCGAAGAACTTTACAATAATTTTACGAATTTAAAAGAGTCATCAGAAACTGCTGATATGTCTTCGGAAGAAATCAAAAAAATCATCGAACAGCAGACAGCTTCTTTTGAACAGATTGTAGTTACGCTTAGACAGTTGTCTGCAGCGGCAGAAACTTTCTCTGTTTCAACTCAGAACATAAATAATTTTGCAGAAAGCCTTTGCGAAGTTTCTGAAAAATTAAAAAGCCTTCAGCCTAAAGAGCAAAACTTGGGAGCATAGTAGGAGCGTAGTATGAAAAATAAACAAAAGTCTTTGTATGAACAATGTTATCAGGTGTCCATTTTGCCGAATATGTTTTGTGCACTGGTTCTTCTTTCTTACTCAATTTTAATTATAAATGTTGACGTAAGAAAATACTGGGGATTTGTTCTGGCTGTCATCGTTATGATTTTTATTGAGCAGTTTTTTCTCTGTCCGATTACGCACAGAATGTTTATAGGCAAAGCTTCGCGGCAGATTGAAGAAATGGAAAAGCGAGAATTTTCTGCTGAAGAGCGGACAAAACTTTTTCTTATGGTTCACAAAATTCCGAAGTATGAAAGAATAAGTACGCTCATTTATTTTTTTATAAGCGCGAACTTTCTTTTCTGCGGATTTCATTTTCTTTTAAAAGTGAATTTGTACATAAGCCTTTCCGCTTTGTTTGCATGTTATTTTGGAACTTACATCGCCGGGCTTCTTGGTTTTAATTATACAAAAAAAGTCTGTTCAAAATACGAAACCGAACTTGTCGGCAAAGGTCTTGACCAGAAAATCCTCGATGAAAAAAAATGCTTTGGCGAACACTACGAAGGAACTTTTACGACTTCAGTAATAATTCCAATTATATTGTCCGTAATCGTTTTTGTCCTTGTTTACGCCTGCTATTATTTTCACAACGAGATTTCGCCTGACGGAAATGGCTTTATTGCATCGCAGAGTTTCGGCATTACAAAGGTTCAGCTTACGAGGTTGATTTTTACTTTGATTGTAAACATCGTTGTCTGCATTGCATCAGTTTATTCTTTCCTGTCGCGAATTCTTGAATCGACAAAAAAACTTCAGGTGGCAATGACTAACATCATCAACAACGATGTCTTTACGGTTGAACTTACACCGACAGATTACGACAACGAAATTTCTTACAACATCGCGCTTGTAAACCGCGTCGTGCTTTTGTTCCGTTCTATTCTTGATGACATTCGAGGAATCGGAAACACGATGATTGAACCGATTGGCAAGCTTTCTGAAATTTCAGAAAGCACGGCTTCGACGTCGCTTGAACAGTCGACAGGCGTAAAAGAAATTCTTGCAACGATGGAAGAAACTGACTCGCAGACACGCGGCATTGCAGAACGTATCGCAGATGTTACTTCTGTTGCAGAGAGCACTGCAAAAAATGTAGAAACTGGTTTTAATACCCTTCAGCAGAACCTAGACAAGATGAACGAAATTACTGACGCAAACGTTTCTACAATCAGCGGAATAAAAGAACTCGGCGACAAAATCGGAAGCATCTGGGACATCGTAAAAATCATCAACGACATCGCAGACCAGACGAGAATCATCGCATTCAACGCTGAACTTGAAGCTTCAAGCGCAGGTGAGTCTGGCAAAAATTTCCACATCGTCGCAAACGAAGTCCGCCGTCTTGCCGCAGGAATTACAAATTCCGTAAACCAGATAAAAGAGCGGATTACGGAAATCCAGCATTCTTCCGACAGCCTCATCATCACTTCTGAAAGCGGTACAGAAAAAATCAAAGAAGGTCTTGAACTTTCAGGCCTGCTAAAAGACAAGTTTGCCGAAATCCAGAAGTCGTCGGAAGTTACGGTTGAGTCTGCCGTTCAGATTAAAGAAATAATTTACCAGCAGTCCGCTGCCTTTGACCAGATTGTTTCTACTGTCCGCCAGATTGCTGCCGGAATCGAAAACTTCTCTACTTCGACAAACACAGAAAACGAAACGGCAATCAAACTTAAACTCGCCGCCACCAACCTCGAAAACCTGCATCAGATGATTGTCGGGTAGAATACGTCAAGTCAGGGCACGCTTACGCAAAAAGCCCTGACTTTTTTTTGTTCTAAGCAAAATAACAAAAATAAGCGCTGCAAACGTGACAACCTCAACTTGGTATAAACTCACGGCCTCAACAGTGAAGATTGTTTTCTACTGCCCAGTGGCTCCTTACTGCTTCTGCTTTTCATGCTGCAGCTGTGCAGGAGCGTGATAAAGATGAATGCAGTCTGAATAACGCGAAAATACAGTCGCTGGCTGGGTGAATAATATATTGATAAAATTAGGCTTTACTATTAAAATAAAAATTATTTAACTACTATATAATAAGAGTTTTTGTAATGTTATACTGGATTATAATTTTACCTATTGAGGCCCTAGTTGGCTGGATTTTTGCATTTGTATTAAATAATATTCCTTCGGTTGGAGTTATCGGAGCTGTTGTTGGTGTCAGTATCGCCATCAACTTTTTAGCACTTCCTCTTTATAACATTGCAGATTCCCTTCAGGAAAAAGAACGTAAAATTGCAAAATCTCTTGAAAGCCGCGTAAAGCGGATTAAGAAAGCTTTTAAAGGCGATGAACAGTTTATGATGCTTCAGACTTATTACAAGCAGAATAACTATCATCCGCTTTACGTTCTTAGAAGTTCACTTTCAATTCTTATCGAAATTCCTTTCTTTATTGCCGCTTATCATTTTTTAAGCAATAACGAAACTTTGCGCGGCGCTTCGTGGTGGATTTTTGATAACCTTGGAGCACCGGATACTTTTCTTACAATCGGTGGCGTTACAATTCATGTGCTCCCGATTCTGATGACCCTCATTAACTTCGTAAGCGGTGCGATTTACTGTAAGGATGCTCCGTCGCGCGAAAAGATTCAGCTTTATGGAATTGCCGCATTATTCCTCATTCTTCTTTACAATTCGCCAAGCGGTCTTGTTATTTATTGGATTCTTAATAATCTTTTCTCACTTTTGAAAAATATCGTGATGAAGTCGAAGAATCCGGGATTTGTTACTCAGGTTGCCTGCAGTATCTGTCTTGTTCCTTTTACTTTGTACTTTCTTATTCATGGGGGAATGGGCTTTTGGACAATGGTTTTCTTTATTGTCCTTACACTCTGTGTAATTTTTCTTCCGTTCCTCAAAGGTCCTTTCAATCTATTTATGAACAAGATCGGATACGACAAGCTTTCTGAGGAAGAGGCAAAAATCAGAGTAAAGAAGCAGTTCCCGATGTTCCTTTTCTCATGCCTCGGTCTTGCTCTGCTTGCGGGTTTTGTACTTCCTTCAAGTACAATTGCTTCAAGTCCGATTGAGTTTTCTTATCTTGGAACTACCGGCTGTCCTACAGCTTATGTATGGTCTTCACTTTATTTCTTTTTGGGAATGTTCGTGTTCTGGCCAGTTGTCATTTACAAAATGTTTAATGTCAACGTAAAAAGATGGCTTTGTCCTTCTTTTTTTATGCTGTTCATTATTTCTCTTTTGAACGCATTTGTATTTAAATCTAACTATGGCGAAATCAATGCCGTATTTGAAATGAGGGATTATTCAACTCTCATGAATACCGGAAGATTCCTTGCGATTTTTCCTTTTGTTGTTTTCGTTCTTATTTTTGTGTTATTCAGATTTATCCGCTATAAAAAAGCTGAACATATTGTAACCGGTATGCTTGCTTCAATCTGTGTTGCAGCCTGTGTTTTCTCGTTCTATCAGATGAACAAAATCAAATCTGTATTCAATGAACTTGAGGCAAACAAAGCTTCAAATCCTGTTACTGCTTCAGAAGATGAAGAAATAAAACCTGTTTTCCATTTGAGCAAAACCGGAAAGAACGTTTTTATTCTCTTCCTTGACCGCGGAATGGGAATGATTACATCAGATATTTTTAACGATCATCCGGACATTAAAAAACAGTTTGACGGTTTTGTTGATTATAGAAATGCAGTCAGTTTCTCTGACTACACTGTTGCAGGGGCTCCTCCAATGCTGGGCGGATATGAATATTCCCAGCACAACATCAACAGCAGAAACAAGGAACTTCTCAAGGACAAGCATAATGAATCAATCCTCGTAATGCCAAAGCTTTTTGCTGATGCAGGTTTTGCCTCAACTGTTTCTGATCCGCCATGGTGTAACTACCACTGGAGCGGCGACCTTTCAATCTTTGATGCTTACCCTGAAATTAATGTCCTTGAAGTAGAAGGAAAACACAAGGATAAATTCCTTCATGAAAAGAATATCAAAATCTCAGATGCTCAGGACGAAATCTGTAAAGCCGGCGCTGTTACATTCTCGATGATTCAGATTGTGTTCCCTGTGTTCAGACGTCTGTTCTACTTTAACAGCCTTGATGACAGCTTCTATTCTCAGCTTTCATCGCTTTATTACATGAACCAGCTTACGGACTTTACTTCAGAAAAGAGTACCTTTCACTTTGTCGAAAATGAAACAACTCACGAAGTTTATATTTCTCTGAATGATGATTACGAAACTCCTGCAGAATTACAGATAAAGGATTTTACAGTTCAGACTTTCCATGCAAATATTGCAGCGCTCAAACAGATCGGAAAATGGCTTGATTACCTCAGGGCAAATGACTGTTACGATAATACAAGAATCGTTATCGTTTCTGATCACGGCCGCGGCATTAAATATCCTGCGTGCAACGAGCATGTTTCGTGGTATCAGGTACTCTTGCTTTACAAAGATTTTAATTCAAATGAACCGCTTAAAGAAGATTACAGTTTTATGACAAATGCAGATACTATATTCCTTGCAAAAGACGGTATTGAAGAAGTGTCAGATGTTAATCCTTTTACCGGAAAGAAGTTTGAAACAGATAAAGAGAACGGGATCGACATTTATCACTGTAACGTATGGAATGCCGAAAACCTTCGTTCTGCTTATACTCTGGATCTTGATGATGAAAAAGGATGGCATGTTTCATCTGACATCAGATATGACAAAAACTGGATTCCAATGAAAGAGTATAAAAAGAAATAAATTTATTTTATAACCTCTTTGAGTGTTGCAACAAGAAGGTCGTTGTCCTTTGTGTCGCGAACTGCAAGTCTGATGTAAACCGGTTCGTCAAAACATTTCTTTCCTGTCAGGTCTTTGATGTAAATGTTTGATTTTTCAAGAAGTTCAACTGCAAGCTTGTCAGAGCGGTTGTTGCCTTCAAGTTTACACAATACAAAGTTTGCCTGGCTTGGGAATACTTTAAGATTCTTAATCTTAGAAAGTTCCTTAATAAAGCGTGCTCTTTCTTCTGCAATCAAATCACATGCTGCAAGATATGTCTTGTTATATTTTTCATAAATCTGAAGGAAGTATTCACCGAACGAGTTGATGTTCCAAATTGCGTTTGTCTTTTTGATGAGCTTGATGTAATCAGCATTTGAAGAGGCAAGCACGCCGAGTCTGAGACCTGGAACGCCGTAACTTTTACTGATTGATTTTACAACAATAAGGTTAGGGAACTGTTCAATTACATCCTGGTCTAAAAGTGTATAACGGCTTTTCTTTTCTGCAAAATCAATGAACGATTCGTCAAAGATGAGTTTGCAGTCCAGTGCCTTTAATTCTTTTAAAAGAGAAATAAGTTCTGCTTTAGGAATAAAATTTCCTGAAGGATTGTCAGGGTTAATCAAAAGTACTGTGTTGACTTTTTCTGCCTTTACGACTTTGAGAATGTCCTTTGCTGTATATGCAAAAGTTTTCGGGTTTGTATTTACAGGAACAATCTGGCAGTTTGTAAAGCGTTCTGGATATTCATTGAATGTAGGGTAAGGAACTGCAACTTTGCCTGTAAGTTTTTCGCCGAGTGAAGAAATTAATTCTGCTGCACCGTTTCCGACAACGATGTTTTCTGGGAGGATATTGAAAATCTTTCCGGCAAGGAGACTCATCTGAGCAGCACCTGACGGATACTGTGTCAAAAGTGTGTGGAAGTTTGCTTCAAGTTCCTCAACCATTTTCTGTGGCGGAAAGTATGGATTTACAAGGTAACAGTAATCTTTAAGCTGCGGGAATCTCCAGTAACCGCCGAAGCGATGCTGTAAAAGCTTGAGCTTTTCTTTTCCCTTGGCAAATCTGTTTTCTGCAATTGCAAGGTCTGCAGGATCGTCAATTTCGTACCAGTCTTCACCTGATACTGGAAGACCTTTTAATGTAGAAGAAGAAAGGAATGAAAGTACTTTCAAAACCTGTTCGTAATATTCGTTTTTACCGAATGCCTTCTGATATGCTTCAAGGAATGGCACGTAATAGTTTACTGAGAATTCTTTTGAGAACTTGTAAATATTTACAGTCTTGTAATAATCTTCTGTTTCAAACCAGTTGAAGTGTGCTTTGTCAAGAATGCCTGTGATGTTGTTGTCTTCATCGAGGAGTGTACAGGTTCCGTCCATCCAGCTTTCGAAGTGGCTTACAACTGCAAGGTTAGGATCTTTTGATTTGATGAGTTTACCGATGATTTCTGGTTTAAAAATCAAATCGCTTTCAAGAAGGATTGTATCGTCTTCGCACAGCTTGTCTTTTGCCATGTAAAGGGAATAAATATTGTTTGTCTTGTCGTAAATTTTGTTGTCAATAAATTCAATTTTCATTCCCTTAAGATTTGATTCATTGAATTTGGAATTAATAAAGTCGATGAGAACTTGACTTTTGTAACCGACAACAATAATCATTTTCTTGATATTGTTTTTTACAAGTGCTTCAATTGCATATTCGATAAGAGTTTTTCCATTTACTGGAACCATACATTTTGTTGCATCTTTTGTGTAACGTCCAAGTCTTTTGCCCATTCCGGCAGCTAACATTAATGCCTGCATTTTATTTGTTCTCCAAACTTTTTGATGTTAAATAATCTACTACACGGACTGCGCTTTCACCTGTGTATCTCCAAGCTTCTGCTGTTACTTCTTTACGGCCTGCTTCAAGTTCTTTACTTGTAAGTGCGCTGTCAATTACTGTTTTAAGGTTGTCAAAATCTTTTTCTTCGAGTCTTACGCCAATTTTTGGAAGAACACGGAGAGACCAGATTTTTTCATCAAGCCAGTCTGCATCATAAGGAAGTGTATCAAATTCTGTATCAGCATAAATCAAAGGCTTGTTAAAGATAAGGGAATAATCGTAAATAACACCTGAGAAGTCAGAAATCATAAGGTCTGCTTTGTTAAGGATGTTAAAGTTGTCGTTATCAAAGTTCCACTGAATGTCAGGATAAGAAGCTTTAAGGTCATCAAGCATTGCTTTTTCGGATGTGATTGACTGCGGGTGAGGGCGTACAACAATTTCGTAGCCAGTCTTGATGAGCGCGTCGATAAATTTTTTGCCGAACTTAGAAAGGATTCCGTTTTTGCCCCAGCTTGGTGCAAGAAGAATAACAGGCTTTTCGTTTTTGCCCTGCGCTTCAAGTTTGTCTTTTCTTGCCTTCATTGAATCAAGGTAAGTTGATCCGACGCATACAACTTCTTTTGCTTTAAGTTTGCGCATTTCTTCAAGTTTGCGGATTACTTTTTCTTGATGGTCGCCGCTTGTTAAGAAGGCATCATAGTAGTCAGTACCGAACATTCTGTAAGTTGCAGGAACATCGTCGATAGAGTGAGGAATGTGTACGTAATAATTTACGTTGCGACTTCGCTTCCACTGGTAAACGTTAAGGCCAGGTGTTGTTGCAAGAAGAATGCCGGCATTAAGAAAGTTGAGTTTTGCAAAACCTTTGTTTCCTTCGCCGATAAATTCCCCTTTAACAAATTCGTAACCTGCAGTCAAAACAGGGTCGTCACTGCTTGATGTGTAATATACTAAAGGAATTTTTCTTTTTTCAAATTCATCACAAATCGGCTTAAAGACATTCCAGTAACGTTTGTGGTCGCTGTAAATTACATAAGGAATTTTCTGTGCAGAAATTGTATTTTTAGAATCTTTACCGCCAGAAAAAACAAATTTAAGTTTTAAGAAAAGGGCTTTTGCTCCGAAAATTCCAGCTGCTGCAAGACCGATAAGGATAGAAAAGAGCATGCTTCCCGTACCCGGGTCGATGTAAAGAAAAGTCATTAAATAAACCTCTATATATGGAATGTAAATATTATATCACATCAATATATAGAGGTGCAATTACTAATTTGTGACCAGCAAGGCAGTAAATACCGGGTGAGGCTTTTAATTTGCCCTCTGGATGTAAGTCTGACGGGCTCTGAGCGTAATTTCTACACGGCGGTTTAATGCTCTTCCTTCAGGGGTTGAGTTATCGCCGCCTTTTGCAGGAACAGTTTCTCCGTAACCGCGGTAACTGAAAAGTTCGCGGTCGATGCCTTCAGAAACGAGAATGTCGATGATTGATGTTGCACGTTCAATCGAAAGCATCATCTGGTTTTCTGGCTGACCGATGTCGGCTGTATGACCGCCGATAAAGATAGTGTAGGAATTGCTCTTGAGTGCTTCTTTAAGAAGATTTGCACATTCAGCGATTCTTTCACGTTCAGCAGGCAGAAGCTCAGGACTGTTAGGAATGAACTTGAGGTTATAGATAAATCTTGGTCCGACAGGAGTTACTTCAAAGCCGTCCGGGCCTAAAAGCTTCTTTGTAGGATAATTTTTGATTGCGTTGATTGAAGTATAGTAAGCCTCATCTTTGAGAGGTGCAGCTACATTATAAATAAGCTGTTCTTTTTCGAGAAGGATTACGACTTTTCCCTGGCGCAGAAGGTCAATGTTTTCTGGAACGCACAGGATTTTTAATGCGTCTTCTTTTTTGATTACGATATCACTTCTGTTTTCGCCGTAACACTGCTGGGCAAGAATATGAAGGGGATTGTTTCCGGCCTGATCCTTGTAGCGCGATTCATCGTCTGAATAATCATAGCGCACTGTTCCCTGAGACTTGCAGAAGGAAGGTTCTACCATGTTCTTTTCGTAAATTACATCCATTTCGTCATTAAAAATGCGCGGAAAGAAGCTAGGTTCAACATATTCTTTCATATATTCGCCGTGTACGTTAATTTTTCCGCGGGCATCGATAATGATTCCTGTGTATGGACGTGAAGAAACATGTTCTACAGGCTTTTTAAGTCTGTAGGGAGTATTGTGTTTTATGAAAAGGGAATAAACGTTAGGAAGCTTGATCAGGTGATTTGTAGTAAAGGTTGAAGAATCTTTCTTGAAATATCCGAGAGTACAGTTTGATTCAGAAATGATATCAGAAATGTTCTGGTAAGTAATCTGCTGTTCGAGAATAAGGTCGCCGAGTTTTCTGTCTGCGTCAATGTTAAGTGTCAAAAGAGGATCTTTAATCAAATCCGGAACTCTAGAATTGATTATATTCATTGCTGTTGTTTTACCGGAAGGCATATCGATTCTGGCTTTATCAATATCAATGCTGATGTTTGACTTAAATTCCTTTGTAATCCAGTTTACGCTGCTTGTAGATTCAAGAAGGGAGGCGCCTGGAGCCGCAAAACATAAATGTAAAAAGCTGAACATTAAAGCAGCTGAAGTTTTTTTAATTTTCTGACTTATCATTTTCATAAAACCTGACTCCATAAATGGAAAAATTCGTTCCCTTTATTGTCGGTATTTTTCTAATGTTTATTAATAGAAGAAACAGTGACAGTACTTTTTTCAAATCTCAGGCCCTTGAAAGCTAGAGCATGTCACCAATGTAGATTCCGGCCCATTCCCAGCGGCCATGGATATCAGGGTCAGCAGGAAAGTTAACTTCGCGGAAGTAGAAATACCAGGTAGGCATTGTTGTCCAGCCTGTAGTGCGAAGGTAAGCTTCGTTCGGTGTAGGGCCAGGAATGAGTTCCTTGTCGCAGGTAATTCTGTTACCGTGCATGTAGTTTCCCATAGAGAAGGCAACCTGACCGGTGCTTGCATTTTCGTCCTGCTTCCATGAAACTGCAAAGAAGTTGACCTTTGAGCGCATTGCATCAAGTCTGTTAGGCTGATAGCGGTAAATTGCTTCTCTGATGGCAGCTTCAAGCGATGCAAGGGATCTGAAGGTCCAGTCTTTAGGCGATTTATTAAAGTCAATGAGGGTTTTTGCGTAGTTATATGCGTCAGGAATGTCAGTAATCTGAATTGATGCTGCGTCTGGCTGCTCAAGGAACATATTGTAGGTTCTGAGGGCTTTTGTCCATTCCCCGATATTTTCATATTCGCGGGCAAGACGCATGTACATTTCTGTAATACTTACACTTGAAGGAAATCTGTTTATAAGCTGGTTAAAGTATTTAATGCGGCTGTCTGAGTTGTGGCTGATTTTAATGAGGTTTTCAAGGCACAAAAAGTGTACTGATTTACCTTCAACTTCGAGGTCCTGATAGTTTTTGATGATTCGTTCAAAGTAAAACTCAGCCATCGGATCTTCGTTTGTCTGCATGTAGGAATGTGCAACCATCAGAAGCCAGTAGGCATTGAATTTATCCTGAGGGTGAGATTCAACCCAGTCAGTAAGATATACGATAAGCTCGGCATTCTGTTTATTTGAAAGATAAGTAGTTGCGATTTTTCTGATGATGCCGTAGCGGGCTTCTTCAGTAAGGTTTTCAGAAAGAAGAAGGTCCTGCATCGCCAAAATATTTGCTTCGTAGCCTTCGTTTTTGTCTTTTTTCTTTGCACAGGAAACTGTTACTGTTAAAACAAGCGAGAAGGCAATAATTGAAGTAAGGGTTGAGATTACTTTCTTTCTGGTCATCATATTTTTTACTTTACCATACAGTTTTGTTATTGGCAAGATTAGGTTTTTTGTTGTATTCTATAGCGATATCCTGTCATCAGACTGGATTAATCGGTTTTATACTTCGGTGGTGAGTTATGACTTCAAAAAACGATGTAAAACTTTTTCGCTCTGTACTTGCGATAGGCTTTCTTTTTGTTTTAGCTGGTTTGACTTTTATTTTTTCTCTTCCGGCGCACAAAGCAGAAGGCGTTCTTTTTATTATATATTTAGCATTAATGTTTATCGGTGCCGTTATGGTTTACTTTTCTCTGGTACTCCATAAAAGCCTTCTTTTATATTTGGGACTTAATGTTTTTATACTTTCAGTCTGTATTATTTTTATTTCCTCAAACAAAGAAAATTATCAGCTTGTAAAATACTGGCCGCTGCTTCTTATTTCTTTTGGCGTTACCCTTATTCCAAGCGGATATTTCCGTTATAAGAAAATGCAGACTTTTTACGTAATTCCTGCAGTAGCTCTTGTTTTACTAGGAATTTTGTTCAGCCTTTTTGCATTCAAAATAATTACCATTAAACTCAATGAATTTGTTATATATATGTGGCCGGGAATTTTCCTGACCGCCGGTGCTGTATTGATCGGACTTTATTTTTACGGCGTTTGCAATAAAAATAAGCTGCTGGAAGAAGTCGATGAAGATGAAGCAGATGATATAAAAGTTTTCACTTCTGGAGATGATGAAGACAATGATTAAGTTTGAGAAGCTTTCGGGCTTTTCTGTAAAAATTATAAGTTTCCTCACTGCAGTCTTTGTTGGTTTTGCGTCATGTCAGAGTTCGTCTCAGCAAGTTATTTCCGGGGCATCTTCTGATATGACTTCAGTATATCAGGCATCACCTGAAGAAAAAAACGAACAGGCAAATGACCAGAAGAATAATCCCAGAAATAAGAAAACAAACAATACTTCTGAATCAACACCTATAAAGGTTGAAAAGAAAAACACTGTATATTTCGGTTCAATCAGCAAAGATGTAATGGACGAAATGCAGATTGCATCACCTGCAGGCATCAGCCGTGGTCTTAACAAAATGAGAAAGGCTGAGATTGAATATACAGAAAGCGAAAAGGTTCTTTACAACATCACATCAAGATTAATGACTCTTGTATGGTCACGCGAAGCGCCGCTTACCGATGTGCCTGAACTCAATTCTGTTTCAGCTCAGGGAAATAACTATCTTGCCCTGATTGATTCTGCGTCAAAAGGCGTGTTTGAAGAAAGAAAAGGTGAGAAGGACTTCTTTATGACAGTACTGCCGGCGCTGGTTGTACTTTCTTCTTCAACAAATACAGATAATTACGCAAAGGCCGAAGCTGCCCTGAATGCAGGTCTTAAGATAAAACGCGACTCTGTGCTCTGTAATTACCTTCTTGGTGTTCTTTACAAAAAACAGAAGCAGTACGAAAAAGCCCTTGAATATTTTGATAAAGCAACTGAATCAAATACTGTAGTTTTTGAAATCCTTTTTGAAAAATCGGATGTTTTAATCAAGCTCGGAAGATACGATGCCGTTACAAAAATTCTTGACAGGCTTATCGTTCAGTACCCGTCAGATATTCAGATTCTAAAGCTTTATGCAATGGCTTCATTTGAAGTAGGGGATTACGCTAAGGCCGAGAGTTTTGCGTCCCAGGTTCTTCAGCAGAATCCGTCTGACCTTGAGTTTGTTCTTTTCCGTGCAAAGATTTTTGTCGAGACCGGGGAATATTTAAAAGCTTCGTCACTGCTTGATGTATACGCAAAGACATATCCTACACAGCATGAATATCTTCTCCTACGCGCAAAACTCCAGAAGGAATGGAATAAAAATGTTTCGGCTGCTGTTACAACAATTGAAAAAGCAATTTCCCTTTATCCAAAAGATTCAGATATTATTCTCTATGCAGCACAGCTTGCTTCAGAAACCGGTTATAAAATCAGCGGAAGAACAGGCGGTCAGCTTGCAGATATTATTCTTGCCAGAGATCCGGAGAACATTAAGGGCCTTCAGTATTCCGTACAGTCAAGCTATAACGAAGCAAATTACGCACAGGCTTACAGTGTCAGTAAAAAACTGATGTCAGTTCAGAACGTTCCGCAGTCAGCAGTATTGATGCATATCAAAGTCTGCCTTGCCTTAAAATATAATGATGAGGCATGGCGTTATGCTGCAGGTTTGTACGAACGTAATCCTGATGATGTTGATATCATTCAGTATTATATAGAAGTAATGATTGCAATAGGAAGGACTCAGAGCGCCTCAAAGCTTATCAATTCGATGCTTTCTGCAAATCCGTCTGCAATATTAAAAAGTTTCCTTTATTATGAGAGAAGCTTTTTGACTTCAAATGAAAGTACAATGCTTTCTGACCTCCGTTCCAGCCTTATCTCAAATCCACGTAACTCTGATGCGCTTTTCAGAATGTACCAGATTTATTTCAAGAGAAAGGACTACCGCAAGGCTCAGTATTACCTTAAACAGGTAGTTTCGCTCAATCCAAACGACGAAACATACCTTCGCCTCAACAAAGAACTTGATCAGCTCGTAAAATAGATAAAATCTATCTATTGTACTCATAATTTAATTGACCAATGTTTAAAATCTGTGATATGCTTTATAATCTAATATTCTAATAAAAAAATAGGAAGGAAATAATATGTCTATTTTAAATTTTTTGCAAAGCGGAACAAATGGTGGAAGCCTTACAGGTTCTTTAGTAATGATCGGTTTGATGATTGTTATCTTCTACTTCTTCCTCATTCGTCCACAGAAAAAGCAGGAAAAAGAAACTAAAAGAATGATTGATGCACTCAAAAAGGGTGATAAAATTGTTACTATCGGTGGAATCTACGGAACAGTATTCTCAGTAAAAGATTCTACAGTAGTTGTAAAAGTTGATGATTCTACAAAAATTGAATTTACAAAAACTGCAATTTCTAGAGTTGTAACTGAAGCTCCTGCTGAAGCACCTGCAAAAGCAGAAGAACCAGCTGAAGAAGCAGAAAAAGCTCCTGCTAAAAAAGCAACTGCAAAAAAATCTACAACTAAAAAGGCTTCAAAAGCTAAATAATAAAAAATAACCTGGAGTTATAACAAAATGAAGAAAAGAACTCGTTTTCTTATTATCCTTGCTGTATTAGGCTTTTGTTTTTACTGTCTCTGGCCTTCAATTCAGTGGTACTTCAACGTTCCTGAAGCAGATCAGACAATCGCAATGAAAACAAGAGAACAGATCAGAGACCTTGCGATCGAAATGGCTGTTGAATCTGTTGAAAAACTCGAAAAAGAAGTTAAGGAAAATCCTAACGCTGCCGTTTCTAACGAATACAGCTGGCTCGTAAAGGAATCAAAGGCTAACTACAATGCTTATAAGAAAGATATTCCAGCTGACATGACAGTTTCTGCTATGTTCCAGGGATTCTGTTTCGGTTACAATGCTGATACAGACGAACAGAAAAAAGAAGCTGCTATCTCTATTCACAATAAGCTTGTTACTTTGTTCCAGGATCATTACCGCGAAAATATTCTCAAGAACAAGAATTATTACACAAATGCCGTTAAAATGGGTCTCGACCTTCAGGGCGGTGTAAACATCATCATTCGCGCTGATCTTGATGCTGCAATCGAAGCTAAAAAAGCTGCCGGAAGTGAACTCAAATCTGACGAAATTTCATATTTCAAACAGCAGGCTATGACATCTGCAATCGAAACTATCAAGAGTCGTATCGACCGTTTCGGTTTGACAGAACCAGTTATCCGCCAGCAGGGTGAAGACAGAATCTATATTGAAATTCCTGGTGCAGGTCAGAATGAATCTATTAATGCAATCGTACAGGGTAAAGGTCTTTTGAACTTCCGCCTTGTTGATGATGCTGCAAATGAAGAATTCTCTAAGTACTACATGAATCACTCTACAACAACATTTGATGCAAAAGGAAATCTCCTTGATCCATCAATTATTCCTGAAGACTGCGAAGTTCTCGGTTATTACGTAAAAGACGAATATGGCCTTGATCAGTTTGTAAACTGGATTGTTGTAAAGAAAGATATCTCTCTTGATGGTAGACATATTAAGACTGTAAATATTTCAAGAGACAAGTTGGGACAGACTGGTGTTGACCTTACACTTGATTATGAAGGCGCTTCAATTTTTGCTGATGTAACTGCTAAGAACGTTAAAAAACGTCTTGCTATTATCAGCGACAATAAAGTTAAATCAGCTCCAGTAATTAAGGGTGCAATTCCAGGCGGAAACGTTCGTGTAGACGGATTCGGATTGGAAGAAGCTCAGAACCTCCAGAAGGTTTTGGAAACTGCTTCACTTGATGTACCTCTTATTATTGAAAGCCAGCAGATTATCGGTGCCGCTCTCGGAGAAAAACAGCAGATTGCTGCTGCAAAAGCTTTGGTTATTGGTCTTGCTTTGATCATTATCTTTATGCTCGTATTCTATAAAGGTGCCGGATTTAATGCCGTTTTAGCTCAGATCCTCAACCTTTTCATCGTATTCTCTGTATTGTCAGGTTTGAACCAGACTTTAACATTGCCTGGTATTGCAGGTATGATTCTTACAATCGGTATGGCCGTAGATGCCAACGTAATTATCTTTGAACGTATCAAAGAAGAACTTCGCGTTGGAAAGAGCCGTGCTGCTGCTATTGAATCAGGATTTGACGGTGCTTTCTGGGCAATTATGGACTCTAACATTACAACATTCATTGCTGCATTATTCCTTTCTATCCTTGGTACAGGATCTATCAAAGGTTTCGCAATCACATTGGCAATCGGTGTATTGTCTTCAGTATTTACAGCATTGTTCGTATCTAGACTTATCTTTGATGTTGGAACAGAACTTCACAACAAAAAGAAGGTAAGCATCAGCTGGAGGATTAAGTAATGAAAAAGAGAATTAATTTTAGCAAGGCTTTTCTTCCTTGTGCAATTTTCAGTGCCCTCCTTATTGTTGGTGGTGTAATCAGTATCGTTACTCGTGGAATTAACTTCGGTATCGACTTTAAGTCAGGTTACATTGAAGAAGTTCAGATTGCAGCTGATAAAGATTCATCTGTAGATTCTGTACGTTCTGCATTGTCTGCTAACACTGGAGTGTCTGTAAAAGGAATCGGTGCTGACAGCGATAAAGCATATCAGATCCGCATTGGTGCTGATAAACAGAATGACTCAATTCTTGAATCAGTAAATGCTGCTCTCGAAAATACATTCGGAAAAGAATCGGTAACAGTTCTTAAGACTGACTTTATCGGTTCGACACTTTCAAGTTCATTGGCATTCCAGTCAATTCTTCTTTTGCTTGGAACAATGATCTGTATCTGGATTTATGCATCTATCCGCTTCCGCTGGGACTTCGCCCTCGGTGCTATCATTGCGTTGATTCATGATACTTTGATTATGTTTGCTTTCCTTGCTGTATTCCAGATTGAATTCAGTACAACTACAATCGCTGCTGTTCTTACAATCATCGGTTACTCAATCAACGATACTGTCGTTATTCTTGACCGTGTTCGTCAGAACATCCAGAAGCTTGAAGTTAAATCATTCAAAGAAGTTATTGATCAGTCACTTTCAGAAACACTCACAAGATCTATCATTACAACTGTAACAACATTGTTCGCAGTAGTTTCATTGTATATCTTTACAACTGGTGCTATTCAGGACTTTGCTCTTGCATTGATTGTTGGTCTCGTAAGTGGATGTTACTCATCAATCTTCATTTCAAGTGCATTCATTGCATTGGTTCGCAAAAACTGGAAGCCTGAATATGGTCTCCATGCTTTTACAAAAAGAGAACCAAAAGTAAACTAATTTAATTTTCAGTAACTTTTTACTGGTAATTATTGATTGAAAAGTCATTTCAGATTTAATCTGGAATGACTTTTTTATTGTTTAAATGTAAACTATAGATATGAATGTAATAAAAGCAGATACACTCGGATACTGCATGGGAGTTCGGCGTGCAGTTGAAAGTGCCGAAGTTGCCCTTAAAGAATATAAAGAAAAAAAAGTTTATTCCCTTGGTTCCCTGATCCATAATACTGTTGCTCTCGAGGAACTTGAACAGAAGGGCCTTCGTGTGCTTGAGGAAAAAGATCTCGAAGCAATTGATTCAAATACCGTAGTTGTAATCCGCGCGCACGGAATCAGTCCTAAGGTTAAAGCTAAAATTGAAAATCAGAAAGCATCAGTTATTGATGCTACCTGTCCGCGTGTGACTGTAAGTCAGAACAGGGTAGCCGAATTTTCATCAAAAGGATACGGAATTATTTTAGCCGGTGATAAAGGTCACGCAGAAGTTGAGGGTATCCGCGGTTTTGCTTTAGGAAATTTTTTCTGTGTTCAGAATCTTGAAGAAGCGCGCGAACTTGTAAATTCCCCTGAATTAAAAAAAACTGAAAGCCTTAAAAATTCCCCTGAAGAAAAATACCTTTTATTATGTCAGACAACTTTCAGCCCTCAGGAGTTTGAAAAGATTTCGGACTTTCTTAAAAAACACATTTCAAATCTTGAGGTTATAAACACAATCTGTCCTGCGACACGGCAGAGGCAGGATGCGCTTGAAAGACTTTGCAAAGTTGTCGACGGAGTTGTTGTTGTCGGCGGAAAAAAATCTGCAAACACAATCCGTCTTTATCAGAAGGCGGCAGGTTTTGTAAAAAATGCAGTTCATATTGAAAAAGCAGATGAAATTCCTGATTTTTTTAAGAATCTTAAAACGGTTGGGGTAACGGCAGGTGCGAGTACACCTGATAATGTAATCGATGAAGTTGTAAGCAGATTATATGGGCAATAAGCCTGTCTTGAAAATTCAAGCATATTCAGTTATACTATTAAAATTATGGAAACACGTTGTTTTAGTATGTTAAAACCAGGCGTATTGAATCGCCGGATTGTTGGTGAGGTTATCAACCGCCTCGAAAGAAAAGGTCTTAAACTTGTTGGCCTTAAAATGATGAATATTTCAGAAGAACTTGCAGGCAAGCATTATGCAGAACACAAAGAAAAACCTTTCTTTGAAGAACTTGTAAGCTATATTACTTCTGCTCCTGTTGTAGCAATGGTATGGCAGGGTGATGATTGTGTAACATTGGTAAGAAAACTTTGTGGTGCTACAAAACCATCTGAAGCAGCTCCTGGAACTATCCGTGGTGATTTCTGTCTTCATACTGCATTCAATGTTATTCATGCTTCTGACTCAGACGAAAGTGCTGAAAGAGAAATTAATCTTTTCTTCAAACCAGAAGAAATTATTGACTGGAAAGACAATACACAGGATTATCTTTAATCCTTAAAAAATAACCGGAAATATTAATAGCTGGAAATATAATAAGCTGGAGGTTTTGTAATGAATCCAAAATCTGTTGGAGTAATCGGAGCTGGTGCCTGGGGTACAGGTTTTGCGCAGGCTTTAGGCCGTGGCGGACACAAGGTAACTTTGTGGGCTCTCGAACAGGAAGTTGTAGACTCAATCAATAATGAACACGAAAATAAAAAATTCTTGCCAGGTTTTAAACTTTCTGAAAATTTAACTGCTTCTACAAATCTTGAAGAAGTTGCAACAGGAAAAGATTTTCTTATTCTCGCAAGCCCTTCACTTTATCTTGCTTCTACAGTAAAGAAGCTTGTAACAATTCCTAATATTGCAGAAGGCGATACATACATTGGTGTTTTGACAAAAGGTTTTGTTCCTTCAAAGAACGGACCAAAGCTTTGTCTTGAAACAATTGAAAATGTTCTCCCTGGAATTTACAAAGGAAACACAGTTTATATTTCTGGTCCAAGCCATGCAGAAGAAGTTGCAATGGGAAAATTAACTGGTCTCATTGCTGCATGTGAAAATCCAAAAAATACAATTATTTTCCGTGAACTTATGAGAGTTCCGGGACTCCTTGCTTATTCAAGTCTTGACGTTATTGGTGTTCAGGTTTGTGCCTGTGTAAAGAACGTAATTGCAGTTGTTTACGGATGTTGTGATGCAATTTCTGAAACTTCTGATACCTTTGGTGACAACTCAGAAAGCCTTTTGCTTGCTGCCGGTCTTAACGAAATCCAGCAGTTCGGTTTTGCTCTGGGAGCTACACACGCAGAAACATTTACATCAATTGCCGGTGTAGGTGACCTTGATGTTACATGTAAAAGTAAATATGGCCGTAACCGCCGTTTTGGTCAGGACATTATTAAGAAAAATATTCTTTCAAATTTCAAAGATCTTGATGATCTTATTAACCGCGTAAGCGAAATTGGCTACCTTCCTGAAGGAGCTATTGCATGTAAATATGTTCACGAAGTTTCAGCTAAGTTGAATCTTAAGCTTGTTATTTGTGATGGACTTTATAGAATCTTAAACCGCGAAGTTGAGCCTGAAGAATTCTTAAGGGAATTGTTAAGACTTAAAAAAAGAGTTAAGCGCTAATTTCTGGAGTAACTTATGCTTGAAAAATTAACAGATACATTTGGTGGTATTATCCGTTCTCTTTCTGGAAAATCTAAGATTACAGAAAAGAATATTGAAGAAACTGTAGAACAGATTAAAATGGCTTTGCTCGAAGCCGATGTTAACCTTCGCGTTGTAAGACGTTTTGTTAATTCAACTATTGAAGAAGCAAAAGGTGAAAAGGTAGTAAAAGCAGTTGATCCAGGCCAGCAGTTTGTAAAAATAATCAATGATAAAATCGTATCAATGCTCGGTGACACAAAAACCGAATTAAAATTAAAAGGACCTGATACTCAGTCTGTAATTTTAATGCTCGGTCTTCAGGGTTCCGGAAAAACTACTGCCAGCCATAAGCTTGCTGCAAAGTTAAAGAAAGAAGGACGCCGTCCGCTTCTTGCTGCCTGTGACCTTGTACGTCCTGCTGCTATCGAACAGCTGTGCGTTCTCGGACAGAAAATTGATGTTCCTGTTTATAAAGAAGAAGGTACTAAAGATGCAGTTCGCGTTGCAAAAAATGCAATGGATTTTGCTAAAAAGAATGGTCATGATGTTATCATTCTCGATACTGCCGGTCGTCTTCAGATTGACGAAGAAATGATGAAGGAACTTGTAAACGTAAAGGCTGCTGTTAAGCCTGATGAAGTTATTCTCGTTGCTGACTCAATGACTGGTCAGAATGCTGTTGATATTGCAAAATCCTTTGACGAACAGCTTGGCCTTACAGGGGTTATTCTTACTAAGTTTGACTCTGATGCCCGTGGTGGTGCAGCTCTCTCATTAAAGACAATTACTGGTAAACCTATTCTTTTTATCGGTACCGGTGAAAAAACAGAAGACTTTGAAGTATTCCATCCAGAAAGAATTGCAAGCCGCATTCTTGGAATGGGTGATATTGTTTCTCTCGTTGAAAAAGCTCAGGAACAGGTTGATATTGAACAGGCTAAAAAGCTTGAAGAGAAAATGGCCCGCAACGAGTTTACTCTTGATGACATGCTTGCTCAGTTCCAGCAGGTCAAGAAAATGGGTTCAATGCAGTCATTAATGGAAATGATGCCTGGTATGGCTGGTGCCATGCAGGGCCGTGACCTTGATACAAGCGGAATGAAACGTCAGGAAGCAATCATTCAGTCGATGACTAAAAAAGAAAGGGCAAACCATCTTATTATCGGACCAAGCCGCAGAAAAAGAATTGCTGCAGGGTCGGGAACAACTGTTGCTGAAGTCAACAAGTTGATCAAGCAGTTTGAAAAAACAAAGCTTACAATGAAAAAGCTTACACGTAATAAAGGCATGCAGGCAAAACTTATGAGTCAGCTTGCCGGCGGAGATATGGGCGGCTTTGGCGGTATGGGCGGAATGGATTTGTCAAAGCTTGCAGGTAAGTTTAAGTTCTAAGTTTTAAGATTAATACTTGTAAAAAAAAGTATTAATTTACAACTATTTTAGAAGCCTCACGACCGTCGCCAGACCATGCTCTGTCTGGATTTGTTTTATCTACAAATGATTTTGTTCCAGTGTAGTATGCGTAATAGTAAGTTCCTTCAGGAAGAGGAAGATAAAGTTCATAATATCCTGGTCTTGTTTCTGTCAGTTCGTAAATCCACGAATCCCAGTTTGTAAAAGTTCCTCCAATTCTGACTTTTAATCCAGATTCACCCTGATAGATAAAATGAACGCCTTGACTTGTTGCCTGAGTTTCATCTACGTGATTGTTTTTTACGTCAAGTGTTGAAACTTCAATACCTGTGTATGGATTGTAATACTTGTTGATGTTTGTAGGATCTGTTGTCCAGATTCCGTCAATAATCAGTCTGTAAGAAATTGATTCAGTATCTTTTGGAAGCTCAAGAATGTAAAAGCGGTAACTGTCAATTACTTTGTTATCAATGTCTGTAATGTTTTTTCTGAAAAAACTGTGAATTGTCTTGTAGTCTTCAAAATCAAAAACAATTCCGATATGGTTAGGACCGTCTTTTGCTGTAAATACAATGTAATCATCAACCTGGTAAGGTGCAGAGACACCGCTGATTTCGTTAACTACAACTCTGTATTCATAAGGGTAAACGAAATTTTCACCAGAACTTTTTTCTGATCCTTTTGCAAATGCAGGGAATAAATTGAAAAGCAAACCTGCAGCAAGAATAATTTTTACAAAACGTTTCATACGTTAATTATCGGCGTTTAATTTACAGCAGATTAGGGGAATTTAAATCTTCAATATAATTATATATAAATCTAAATAAATAACTGACAAATACCGAAAATTTATGATATAATATATATGTGGGATTTTATTCCACTGATTTTGGGGAAAGAATAATTAATTTATGCCGGGTTTAAGTCAATTAAAAAAATTAAGCGAAGACGTACTCAAATTGGGAGATGAGCCAAAGCTCCGCGCAGAACGTGGTGAAAAACCAGTTATTGCGACAATCCCTCCAACAGTCGAAGATATTGACGACTCAGAAGACTTTGTTCTGGGTATGCCAGAAAAACCCCAGGAAGAAGTCGCAGAAGATGAAAACGATCAGAGCGAAGCAGAGGCTCTCGCTCAGGCAGCCGGTGACCTTGATTCAATTCTTTCTGAAAATGACGCTTCTCAGGAAGCAGCACCAATTGAACCAGACCTTTCAAGCTTATTAAACCCGATGGCAGAAGCAGATGACGGTGAGCCAGACCTCTCTGCATTCGAAGAACCACCAGAACCTCCAAAGAAAAAAGAACCATCAATCGCTGACATGGACCTCGATGCTCTTTTAAGCATGCCGTCAGAAGATTTTTCAGAACCTGAACCAGAGCCAGAACCAGAGCCTGTTAAAGCAGCCGCTCCAAAACAGGAATATAAAGCTCCTGCCGGTCCTGATATTTTTGCCGATATCGCTGCCTCTTCTTTTAAAGAAGAACCATCAGAACTTGATGAAGTTGAAGATCTTGATTTAGATGAACCTGTTGCAGATTCCTTCGATGAACCGGCTTCAGAAGCCTTTGCAGAACCAGTTCCACCGGCAGTAGATTTAACTGACGACCTTAATTCCGATTTTGAAATTCCTTCATCGACAGAAGAAGATGATGAATTTGCATATTCCGGTGAATCAATCGATATGACAGAAGATCTCCCTGACGAACTAAAAGAAGTTCCCGGAGATGCATTTAAGGCTAAACTTGCAAAGGTAAAAAAAGAACTGGAACCAGAACCTGAAGCTGCAGCCGGAAAGGATGCAGAAAGTGTTTCTGATGCCGGAGTTGGAATTGATGCCGGAGATGAAATTGAGACCGGAGATGGAATTGATGCCGGTTCTGATGATTTTGTAATGCCTGACATTACAGGTGCAGAATTTGAAAGTGAACCTGTTAAAGATGAAATTCCTACATCCGGCGATTTTGGATTTGATCCGATAGATACATCTGGTCTTGCTGATTTTGGTTCGATGGGCGACATCACAGGTGCCATGGATGATGCTGCAAGCTTTGATCTTGATTCGAGCATGCAGGCAGACTTCTCAGTTCCAGAAACTGGTGCAGATACAGGTGCAGAGACAGGCGGTGACAGTGACTTTGATCCTGCATCTCTTGATCTTTCAGGCTTGAATCTTGGCGATGACAGTGATGAAAGCGGCGCAGGCTTTGATGAAAATGTTCAGCCTGAGGTATTTGATACATCAGAAATGGACGGAGTTGATTTTGGCGGTTCTGAAGGAATGGCTGATTTCAACATTCAGGATACAGATACACAGTTAAGTTCTGGAAATGACTTTGAACTTGATTCAGCCGGAGCTGGAGAACCTGACTTTGAAATTGCAGGTTATACTGGTGCAGATGCAAATCCATTTGATAAATCAGGTCGCATTAAATCGCATATTCCTGAACCGGAACCTGACGAAAGAAGAAAAAATACATTAACAGACGCAGAATATAAACGCTTTAAAGAAAATCTTAAATTCTATCCTCTCAATGTCCGTATTGCAGTTGAAGAACTGATTGTTAAAAATGAATTTACAGACGATGTAATTTTTGAAGTTGTTGAAAAGATTTTGAAAAAGGTTCCTGCAAGACAGCTTGCATCGCACCTTGAAAAAATGCTTGATATTTCACTTCCTGTTCCACGTGATTTTGAAAGACGAACTGCAGAAGAATATGAAGCTTATAAAAAGTCACTTCAGTACCAGTTAAAGAACAGAATCATTCCGGCAGTAATTATCGGTGTATTTGTATTCATGGTCGGCTTCTGTTCTGTTTATCTTGGAATTGAATTTATTTACAAACCGATTAAGGCAGAAAACTATTACAAGCAGGGTTATGCCCTTATTGAAAATAATGAATATCCTCAAAGTGAAGTAATGTTTGAGAAGGCCGTTGATCTTAAAGTTAAGAAAAAATGGTTCTTCCGTTATGCAAATGGTTATAGAGAACACAATCAGTATGACCGAGCAGAAAAAATGTACAAACGTATTCTTTATGTCTTTGATCATGACAAGAAGGGCGGACTTGAGTATGTTCACATGGAACTTGATGATCTTGCAAACTATGAGAAAGCAGAAGATATTCTCAGACGTGAAGTTCTTGATTACCACATAAATGATGCTGATGCACTTCTTCTTTTAGGAGATATTTTCCTTGAGTGGGGTACAGAAGTTGACAGTTCTAAATTCCAGGACGCTTACGAGCAGTATACATTCCTCTGTCAGAAATATGGTGCTAAGGATGAATACCTTGCAAGATTGATGCGTTACCATGTAAGAACTGACAGTCTCAAGGATGTCCTTTCAGATAAAGAATATTTCTATGATGACGAAGATTCCCTTGAAGCAAAAGACTGGACAGAAATGTCAGGCTATCTTATGGATAAGCTTTATGGACAGCTGACACCTCAGGAAGAATATTTGCGTTCTTCAATCGAAGACGTTTACAGCATGCTTGTACGCGCAATCGAAAAAGATCCGTCAGATCCGATTTCGCGTTATAACATGTCGCGTTATTACATCGAGTCAGGCGATCACCTTCGTGCAGGCGATACATTAAAGAAAACAATTCAGCTTTTTGATGACGCTCGTCATTTGAAAGCTCGTGATACTTACAAGCAGCTCAATACTTACAGACTTCTCGGTGAAGAATATATTTACAACAGAGATTACATTCTTGCCAGCGAAACTCTTACTCAGGGAATTGATCTCTTTGAAGATAAGGAAGCTGAGAGCGGATTTGACAGTGATAAAAATATCGGTGTCATGTATTCAGATATGGGTGATCTTGACTACTTTATCTCAGGTGACCTTGAAGCTGCAAAACTTTATTACGAAAAATCAATCAGAAATAAGAATGATAATTCTTCTGTAAGATACCGTGTAGGTTATATCGATTATCAGAATAAAGAATACGATGAAGCATTTAAGAACTTTATTGTTGCGAGCCAGGATAAAGTTGATGACAGCAATCTTCTTCTTGCATTAGGAAATACACTTGCCCTTCGTGATGATAATTATGCAAGCGCAGGTTACTATGACAGACTCATCGGTTCTTTGAATCTTGAAATTGAAAAGAAAGACATTCTTATGCCACAGGTAAATGAAGAAGATACTCAGATTGTTGATGCATATATGAAGGCTACAAACAACCTTGGTGTAGTTCAGTTCAGACTTGCACGTCAGACAGGCGACAGTTCGATGAACGGAAAGAGTATCTATAACTTCCAGAATTCTCTGAGGGCATGGGATTCTCTTACAAGAAACAGAACATCACTCGTACGACTTGGCGGAACAAACCTTGCAGAACAGAACGTTAAATATGTAACAAGTCCGATTACAAGCTACGAGCCTGCAATTTACACTGATATTCCTCGAATTCTTGAAAATGAGAAACCCCTCGAGTAAAAATCTAAACACTTTGGCAAAAGAAATTTTCAGAAAAGCAATTCATATCTGTACGGCGTTTATTCCTTTGCTGCTTTCAAAATTTTACTGGACGATAGAAATTCTTCTTGTTCTTGCAGCGCTAGGTTTTTCGTTAAGTGAATTTTTAAGGCTTAAAGGCATCGAAGTTCCTTTAGTTTCCTTTATTACAAGAGCTGCATCTCGAAAAAGGGATGAAGGCAAATTTGTCCTGGGACCTTTAATGCTTGTTATTGGAATTGTCTGTTCAAGTCTTCTTTTTAATGAAATGTGTTACACAATAGGAATCTTATCGCTTGCGTTTGGAGACGGACTTGCAAGCCTTGCCGGAAAACTGTTCGGAAAAGTTAAAATCCCTATTTCGTGCGAAAAAACCTGCGCCGGTTCCTTGATGTGTTTTATTGCAATTTTTTGTGTTTCGTATGCAGTCTCTGGGGTTGTAAAAGAAAGCCTGATTATTGCGTTTGCAGGAATGGTAATTGAGATGCTTCCGTTGCGGGATCTTGATAACCTTGTCATTCCTGTTGCACTTGCAGGTCTTTCAAAATTCCTTTTTATATAGAAGAAAACGGCAAAAGCTTAAACTGCAAAAATTTAAACTTTCATAGCTTAAAATAGTTTAATCCCAAAGATACATTTTGTGAAGTGAACTAAGGAAGAGGTGTGTTCCCACAGAAATAAGCACGCAACCTATAATAATGCACCACAAAATATTTGTGCTTGTTAAAATAAAGAAACCAACAATTATATGGCAGTAACTGATTAAAAGCTTAATCATTACTTTTTCTTCAGTCTCTCGATACGATACAAGGAATGTGAGAATTGTAAGCAGGGCTGTAATCAATCCGAGAGTGTTTACAATTGTTGTGTAGCCGAGAGTTATTCCGAAGTTTTTAGACGGAACGGCTGTTCTAAGCGGTACTGCAATTGTAATGACGAGACAGGAAACTAAAAGGATACAGATGTCCATTTCGATATTAAGTTTTCTTGAGTCTTTTGCTTCTGAGGCAATAAGGAAAAAACTTGCAAGGGCAAGAAGTTTTCCCATTATTGATGTTTTTCCGAGACAAAGGTATTCGAGAGAGAAGGTCATTTTATAATTCAAAAGACCGATAAAAAGTTTTGCAATCTGAAACTGACAGCCCAGCAGGAATATGGCAAACAGAATAATCAAAGTCGACTGAGTTTTTTCAAAGCTGAAATAAAGAAAAAGTGCTGTTACGGGAATGTAAACCTGAAGAAAAAGAAGGCCGAAAATTACGGATTTATCAGTAGGTTCAAATAAAGAAAGACCTGCAAAAGAAAGAAATTTACAGCCGAAAATCTGTTCAAAATTGCCTGTGTGAACCTGATAAAAAAGGGCTGCAAAAGAAAAACCCAGACAAAGAAATGAAAGAATGATAAATATGATTAATGAGCGGTTTCTGGTTCTTAAAGTCATAATATAATTCTATAAGTAAAAGAAATAATAGTAAAGTCGGGTGTTTAAGTTCCGATAATTAAAAAGTAAAACTTATTTCAAAGCAGGTAAGAGTTATGAAGAAATTATTAATTGGCGCACTTACATTTTGTCTTATGAATCTCTGTCTTTTTGCCGGAGACGTTGCAGTTTTCCAGGAAATCGGATTTTCAAAAGACGGTAAAAACTATATTTTTGGTGAGTATGGAAAGGAAGATAAGAAGTTCTTCCCTTATGGAGAAATTTATACTGTTGATGTTGCTAAAAACGACTTCGTTCGTGGAAAAGTATTCAAATCAAAGGATAAATCATTTACAAAAGCAAGTAAAACTTTATACGAAGAGCTTCTTGCAAAGAATTATTCTGAACTTAAAAAGTTTGAATACTATCAGCCAAAACCAGAAGACATTCTTTATGTAATGGAAGAGGAATCTAAAGGTTCGACAGAAGAAATTGTATTTACAAGTTTTGAAGAAAGTGAATATACATACCGCATCAAGCTTGTTCCTACATTCTATACTGGAAAATCTTCATTCTACATTGATGTAAAAGTTTATGACAAAGATGAAAACTTAAAACTCAGTTATCAGGTTGGTACACCTTCAGTTAAACGTCCAAACGTAACTAAGTATAAAATCGTAAGAATTGCAACAAGCAGAGATAGAATGAGCATTGTCTTTGTTGTTGAAAAAACAATTGAAGATTCAAACGGTGTTTCAGTAAGATACATGGTTGAAACAAAACGTCTTGATTCTCCAGTTGATGCAGGTGAAAAAACTGTAGCTGATAATGATAGATAATAAGAAGTTCATAAAGTAAATCCTCCTTATTTAACCGTCGGAAAAAACCGACGGTTTTTTTTGCGTATTTTATAAATTTTGCAGGAAAAAAATAAAAATAAAAGAATGATATATACGGAGGCTTTTATGAAAGAATTCATCAAAAACAATTTTCGTCCATTTCTTACAGCTCTTGGAATTACTGCTTTCGTAATAATCTGTATGTACCATACCTCGTGCCATATTACGCCTGAAGGAATTACGCTGATAACAAATGATTGTAAATCAGCAAAAATTGAAGGCTTTAAGATTGATGGTTCAGATATTCATGTGGAATTTTCGAAGAATGTTAAGGTTGAACAGTGTTTTGTCGTGGAAGCATCTGATGATCTTGAAAAAGTCTCCTCAATTGAAAACTTTTATAATTGTGAAAATAAAATGCAGGTAGAATGGGAGGACGACCCTGACGAGTTTATAATTCATTATAAGCTTAAGGAAAAGACAAAAATCGGAAAGTGCTACGAACTATATTCTGTTGTAAGAGATTCTGCCGGTTCAAGCCTTTCATTCGCGCTTCCGTTTTTCGGAGAGAATGATCATTTTCCGGACCTTGTTATTTCTGAAATAAATGAAGCGTATTCAAATAAGGAAGCGCTTTCGGAATACATTGAGTTATATGCACTTTCCTCCGGAAACCTTTTTGGCCTTGAATTGATTTCTGCAAGCAATGAAAGGCATTATCCGCTTCCTGACATTGAAATAAATAAAGGGGAATATATTGTCGTTCATCTTCGCGGTGATGAAAACGATAAAAACTGTGTAACCGAAAAGGGTAGTAACCTCAATCTTTCGAAAGCCCGTGGTTCTGTTGCTGCGCGTGACATCTGGATTAACAGTTCAGAAAGCGCACTTAATTCAACTGCAGAAATTGTATTGCTTAACAACAAGGCAAAAAATAAACTTCTCGACTGTGTAATGTATTGTAAAAAAGATTACGCTCTTTCCAATAAAGACTGGAAGACAGAAAGCCTGTGCAAATACGCAGCATTATGTTCCGATGCCGGTTTATGGAATAAACCTTGTATTCCGGAAAATGCCGTATACAGCAATGAACGTAAATCTATCAGCTATATTTCGAGGACAAATATTGAAGGGCTAAAAAATTCCCCGGAACGAAACAATGATGCAAAATGCTGGACAGGAACTGCAAAGTCAAAAATGACACCTGGAAAGAAAAACGCCTGGTGAGTAAAATCTAAAAGAAAAACGCCTGGTGAGTAAAATCGACCAGTACGCAAACTGTACGCTGTCTAGAAAATTAAAACTTTTTATGCTAGAGTATCAGCATGGCAGAATTATTAGCCCCAGCAGGGAATATTGAATCATTAGATGCAGCAATCGGTGAAGGCGCTGATGCTGTATATTTGGGATTAAAAAGTTTTAACGCAAGACTGAGAACAACTAACTTCGCCTGGAATCAGTTTGAAGCAGCAGTTAATTCACTTCACCGTCAGAATAAAAAGATTTATGTAACTGTAAATACAGTCAGTGAAGAACGTGATCTTGAACGGCTTTACAGATTTCTCGCTTATTTGAATAATATCGGACCTGACGGACTTATCGTTCAGGATTATGCCGTTATCAGAATGTGTCAGGAATTTTTTCCTAAGCTTGAGCTTCATGCAAGTACTCAGATGAACGTTGCAAGTGCGGCAGCAGCAAACCTTTTAAGTAAAGAAGGTTTCAAGCGTGTTGTTCTTGCCCGTGAACTTGGACTCGAAGAAATACAGGCAATTAAAGCAAAGACAAATGCAGAACTCGAAGTGTTTGTTCACGGAGCCTTGTGTGTAAGTGAATCTGGTCTCTGTCTTTTCTCAAGCTTTTTGGGAGGAAAATCTGCAAACCGCGGTATGTGTACTCAGGCCTGCCGTCGTTTTTATACAGCAGAAGTTCCTGGTGGAATGGATCAGGGCTACTACTTTTCTCCTTGTGACCTTCAGCTCATTGAGCAGATGCCAGCTCTTTTGGAGGCCGGAGTTGAAAGCTTTAAAATTGAAGGCCGCATGAAGTCAGCCGAGTATGTTGGAAGTGTAGTTTCTGCGTACCGTTATGTGATGGATCATTATCAGGAAAATAAGAAAGAAGCAATTGCGGCTGCAAAGCGTATGCTTTCAACTGACTTTGCAAGAAATAAAACTTCTTACTGGTATAATTTTAAGTCTGTAAATGAAGGTGTTGAAAACGCAGGCGACATGATTTTAAATCCAAAGCAGGCAGGCGGAACAGGTATTTATCTCGGTAAGATTGATATGACTCGTCCTGGTCCTCAGGATTTTAAAATGGCACTTTTGAAGGGCGGTTCATATGACCCCGATCCGGGCGACTCAATCCGTCTCCATAAAAAAGACGACACAGGACGCGAAAGCCACAAAGTAAGATTTCTTGACCTTGATAACAAAGGAAACCGCTGGATTGATATTCCTGCAGGCTTTTCTCAAGGAGACAGCGTTTATCTTTTACAGACAAAGTCTATGTCAAAAAGATACCCTCATGTTCTTCCAAACGACATCGGCAGATACTCACACCAGCCGGGCGATGAGCAGCTTCCGATTCTTGACCTTACACCGGTTGCAAAGAACGAATTGACTTACTTCCCTGAAGGCGTTTACATTCAGGTTTCTACGATCGAAGATGTGTTTGTAGTACAGGCAGGTCATCCGGTTCGTGTAATAATTGAATTGAATGAAACAACAATCAAGGATCTTGTTAATCAGAAGACTGTTCTTCCATTAAGTAAAAAACAGCTCATTCTTTCTCTCGATCCGTTCTGTCCGGGCGGAACTGAAGAAGAATATGAAAAGACACTTGATAAGTTAATTGAACTTGGTTTTAAAACCTTCATGATTAACAATATTGCCCACATTTCAATGCTCAAAGGAAAGGGCGTTAACATGATTGCAGGTCCTTATCTTTATACATTCAACCGCTGGGCTGTTTCTTGGCTTGAAAATCAGAATATCGGTGCATTTGTTTCACCATACGAAAACTCAAGACATAACCTTGAAGAAATATATGATACTCAGTTCAGACAGCGTGTACTTGTTCCTGTGTTTGCATATCCTGCCTTGTTTAGAATGCGTTTTAAACTTCCAAAGTCTTATGACTTTACATTTTTCTCTGACAAAGAAGAAGTGAACTTTAAAGTGAACTCTACACCGGACGGATCTTTTGTAATGCCTGAAGCTCCTTTCTCAATTATTGATAAAGTCGATTTCCTTGCAGGTCTTGGATTCAAGAGAGTCCTCATTGATTTCTCAAAAACAAAAGTTCAAAAAACGCACTTCAAGCAGGTTTATCAGGCTTTGCTTAAAAAACAGATTCTTCCTGGTACTTCAAGATTCAACTGGAAAGACGGTTTCTACAATCCTGAAAAACTTGAAAACTACCGCGCCGCAGATGAACGCCGCATGGAAGCAGAAAATATGAAACGTACAGGCCGTGACTTTGGCGGTAAGGGCAGAGGAACCTTGAACGGCCGCGGTGCAAGATCTGCCGGACCTAGAGGAACTGGTTCTTCTTCAAAAAAAAGAAGCGATCCTGGAAAGTTTGGTACTTCTAAAGGATCTAGAAAGAAAAGATAAAAATTAAACTTTTATTATTGAGTAAAAATTAAATTATAAAGTCCTGGCTTGATTACGTGACCATTATAAATGGTGCACGTTTTAAAAAGCCAGGGCTTATTTTTTAGAATACTGTAGTTTCAGAATCTTCCTTAGCCGCAGCGAGTGCTGCTTCTGCAAGGTTTTCTTTTTCCTGGAGTTCTTTCTGATTAACAGATTCATCGACTGCAGTTTCTGTTTCGCCATCAGCATCATTTAGAGAATTTACACGTGGCTTGAATTCTACTTTTTCAGCAACGATTGTAATTCTGCTCTGTGGTTTTCCTTCTTCATTTTTCCATCTGTTCTGTTTGATTCTTCCGACAACGCTGATGCCTCTTCCTTTCTGACTGAACTTAGCACAGATTTCTGCAAGCTTACCGAACGTTTCCACATCAAAATACGACACTTCATCCACATATTCATCTGTGTTTGCCTTCTTGTAATAATGATTTACAGCAATTGGAAGTCTGCATACAGGAAATCCGTGTGCTGTTGTTTTAAACTCTGGAACACGAGTAATGTTTCCTTCAACGATAAGACAGTTAATGTTATTCATATAAACCTCTTTGAATATTGACTTTGCCGGCCAGACAAAAAAAAATGGTGTCAGGATTTTCCTGACACCATTAACATACTCTTAGTTTGATTTTTTATACCCAAAAATTTAAAAAAATTACATATTCTTTACAAGATAAACCATATAAAGTTTTGTGTACTCAAGAATAGCTGCCTGTTCCGTAATCTTTTTCATGTTAGGAGTATTACAGAGAGTTTCTGCAAGTTCTGTAATTCTTTCTGCATTAAAGCCCTTTGCAGGAAGTGTTCTCAAAACTTTTCTCACGTAATCACGGATGAGAGCATTAACATCTTCTGTCAAATCGCTGTTTGCCTGTTTTGAAATCATCTTGTTCCACTGCTTGCGGTAATCAGTAAGTTCTTTTTCAATTGTTGAACCGTTTGGAACAAATTCTGCTTCAACTTCTTTTGCAGCCTGAATCAAAGCATCTTTCTTTGAAACAGGTTTGTGAGTTGAATGCATTTCTTCTTCGTTTGTTTCTTTTGTATTTGTCTGCTGAGTAACAACAGGTTTTGAAGCTTTCTTTGCTTTTTTCTTGTTTTTTCTTGTGCTCTTTTTTGTGAACAGTGCAATGATCCACGAAACGACTGGAATTGTATACCATACAGGAAGAAGAATCTTTGCGTTTTCGAGAATTGTATTTCTGTTAAGCTGAAGAATTCCTGCATAACTCATCATTTCGTTACCTTCGAAAATGCTTCCCTGAGCGCCGATTGTCGAAGATTCCTGCATCTCCATATTGAGAATAGGAAGGAAGTTTGCAGTTAAAAGTGCATGCAAGGCTGGTGCAAGAACTGCACATTCTTCTTCGAGCTTTTTGTTGAAAGCGCCTTCGTCATACATGTCTGGCGATTTTTCAAAATTCTGTAGTTTCTTGAACCATTCTTTTGTAATCTTTTCGTCAATTGCAGTATGAGCATCACTTGCAAGTCTTACAATAAGTGGAATTACATTGTTTTTGTAAACGAAGTAGCGTGTACCATTTTCGATTTTGAAAACAAGAAGCTTTGGAAGATTCTGATTTTCTGATTCTGTAGTTTCCTTCTGCAAGAAATCCTTCAAGTCTTTTTCAGTATACTGACCGTAAAGAGGAATTCCTTTTGTATCAGTAAACTTGAGAATTGTATCCATTGTAAAATAATAAGGCGGTTTTGTGAGACAGTTCTGCAAAGTCTTGATTGCAGTTTCTCTCTGAAGGTTAGACTGTGCTTTATTTTTGTAGAAAGAAATAATGATTTCTGCAATGTATACAGACTGAAGCACGTTAATGTCTTCCTGAGTAAAATCCTTTACCTTTTCGTAATCCTGTTTGATAAAGTAACAAAGCTGATTCCAGAAATAGAAACTGTCACCGGCACTTTCAAGAGAGCGCATTGCAACATCAGGTTTTCCTACAAAATCAGTAAAGAAATTCTTCGAAGTCATTTCTTTGCCAGGATTTGCGATTCTTAATTTTTTAAGATAATAATCGTGGTATTCATCTTTTTTAAGCATTCTGCGGATTTTTGACATAACCGAATCGATAAGAATTGCAACAGGAATATTTCCTGGGAATATTACAGGAGGAACATTGTTAGGAATGATAATCGAATAAAGCTGTTTATCATTTTTATCCTGCTTTGTCATAAGCTTGAAAATAATGTCCTGAGAGTCCTGCTTGTTCAAAATCTCAAGCGGTGTAAGCTTCGGCAAATCTGAAACAGTCGGAAATGGAACGGCAGCATTAGACTGAATTTCTTTATAACGATCAGCATATTTTGCATTTAAGAAGCCTGTAACGAAAATCTGTTTTTTTGCCGGATCAGATTCAAGAAGGGCAACCTGTCTTGATTCAACAAGAGGAATTAATTCTTTATCGATTGCACTTTCTGGGTTTCCGAGATAGGTGACAAGCTCAGGAAGTTCTTCAACATTATGCTGGGCATAGCGTTTTACATAGTCTGCGAAATCTTTATAAATTACAAATGGAGAGTTTTGTTTAGTCGCAAAATATTTCAACAAAACGGAGATATTTGATGTTGCTGCCATAATTTCTATTATATAGGCAAATTCCTCATAAAACAAGATAAAATCAAATTAAACTTCATCATTAATAGTAATCAATTGAAAAAAAATCGCTTAGACAATAGAATAAAGGAACTTGAAAACAATGATTTTCAGGTTCAGAGGTACAAAAAATGTTAGCTAGTCGTATGAACAATCTTAAGCCTTACGTTCCGGGTGAACAGCCAAAGGACAGGGAATACATCAAAATCAACGCAAACGAAAACCCTTATCCGCCTTCACCAGAGGTAAAGAAAGCCGTTATTGATTTTGTTGAAAACAATATTCATAAACTCGGTCTTTATCCTGACCCGGATTCGCTCGCTCTCCATGCGGCTGTTGCTGACATGCTCAACAAAACAGGCGGCGTATTGTCGCGTGCTCATGTAGAAAACGGTCAGGTTTCGCCAGATCCTAAAGACAGAATTCCTTTTACAGTAACTCCTGATATGATCTACACCGGAAACGGAAGTGACGAAGTTCTGTCATTTGTTTTCTATGCCTTTTTTGATTCAAAAGAAAAACTCATCTGTCCTGAACATTCCTACAGCTTCTATCCTGTTTACTGCGGATTTTATGACATTCCGCGTTTACCAGTAGAACTTAACGATGACTGGACACTTAAGACAGATAAAATGGTGCAGCTTGCAAACGAAAATCACTCAAGTACAATTTTTGCAAATCCAAATGCGCCTACAAGCCTTTCTTTGACACGAGAACAGGTTCGTGCAATGCTTGAAAAAGCTCCGTCTGACCGCGTGTTTGTAGTTGATGAAGCTTACGTTGATTTTGACGGTGAAAGTGTAATTCCGCTTTTGAAGGATTTTAAAAATCTTGTAGTTGTAAGAACTTTCAGTAAATCACTTTGCGGTGCGGGAATGCGCTCCGGTTACATCGTTGCAAATCCTGAACTTATCAATGCAGTAACAACTGTAAAGAACAGCTTGAATCACTTTCCGATGGATGCAGTAACTCAGGTTGCCGCAACTGCTGCTTGTAATGATGCAGCATATTATGTGGAATGTGCAAAGAAGGTTTGCAAAACTCGTTCTGACTTTATTTCATTCCTTAAAGAAAAAGGCTATGAGGTGAATGACTCAAAAACAAATTTCGTGTTCCTCAAGAAAGACGGCCTTGACGGAAAGAAAGCCTACGAGTTCATAAAAGAAAACGGAATCTTAGTCCGCCGCTTTGATACTCCGGGAATCGAACAATATCTTCGCATTACAATCGGAACACAGGAACAGATGGACAAGTTAAAAAAAATCATGAACCGTCTGTAAAACTATTTTTTTTAATAAAAGAGATCATGGAGGAATTGATATGAAATACTTAGTAATTTCTGATATGCACGGAAATGTAGAAAATCTTGATAAACTTGATGACGTATTTAAAACAGTTGACGGCGTTCTCTGCGCCGGAGACTTTGCAGAATTCAAAAAACTCGAAACTGCAAAACCTGTTTTAGAAAAACTTGTTTCCAAGCACGAATCAATTTTCTCAGTAATCGGAAACTGTGACGATCCTGAGTTTATCGGTGACGTAGAAAACCAAGATGCAAGTGTTCACAAGACTTTAGTATTCCATGAAGGTTTTGCAATTGCAGGAAGTTCCGGCGGTTCAGTATTTACAAATACAACACCAAACGAAAGGGAAGAATCAGATCTTCTTTCTGACTTTCAGATTGTAGAAAACTCAACAGAATCCTGCGCTGACGAAAACGGAAAATGGTCAAACCTTATTTTGATTTCGCACAATCCACCGAAGACAGAAAAATGTGACAGCCCATGTCCTGGCGTTCATGCCGGAAGCCAGATGCTTACAGACTTTATCAAAGAAAAAGCACCTGTTCTTGTAGTCACAGGCCACATCCACGAAGGCGCCGCAATTGAAAAAATTGAAGATTCAACTGTAATTAATCCGGGCTCTCTCGCAGAAGGAAAATACGCTCTCGTAGATTTTGAAAAGAAAGACGGCGTGTGGGTTCTGACAAGCGCAGAACTCTGTAAGCTTTAGGAGAAGAGGGAGATTTTAGGAGAGAGAGGAAACACGCGTACTACGGCGTCAAGACACGCTTCGCTTAAAGTCTTGACACCTTGTTTAGCCGAAATATAATCGATTATATTTCGGCTATCATAAGGAGCGGTTCCTCTTCCTCCTAAGAGAGTCCAGGGCTTTCGCCCTGGTTGATCCGGGTCAACACCCGGTTGCTTTCAGTGCGAGCACTGAATTAGTCATCAAGATGTCCAGCAGATCCGAGAACTTCGATGTTCTTGCGTGAGTACATTTTAACCAGTTCGTCACGAGCTGGTGTAAGGTACTGACGTGGGTCGAAGTCACCTGGGTTTTCTGCAAGGTGCTTGCGGATAGCAGCTGTCATAGCAAGACGACCGTCTGAGTCGATGTTGATTTTACATACAGCAGACTTAGCAGCCTTACGGAGCTGTTCTTCTGGAATACCAACTGAGTCTGGGATTTTTCCGCCGAATTCTTCAATCTGGCGTACGTAGTTCATTGGAACTGAAGAAGATCCGTGGAGTACGATAGGGAATCCAGGGATTTTTTCTTCAATAGCTTCGAGAACATCGAAAGCCAATGGAGGAGGAGTAAGAACTCCGTCTGCAGAACGTGTACACTGTTCAGGTGTGAACTTACAACGTCCGTGTGATGTTCCGATTGAGATTGCAAGTGAGTCACAACCTGTTTTTGTTACGAAGTCTACAACTTCTTCTGGTTTTGTATATTTTGATTCTTCTGCAGCAACGTCATCTTCAACACCGCCGAGCACACCAAGTTCTGCTTCTACTGTTACGTCGTGAGCATGAGCATAGTCTACAACTTTCTTTGTAAGAGCTACGTTTTCATCGTAAGGAAGAGCTGAACCGTCGATCATTACAGATGAGAATCCGTTGTCGATACAGTCTTTTGCTACTTCAAAGTTAGGACCGTGGTCAAGGTGAAGAACGATCTGTGGTTTTTCACAACCGAGTTCTTTTGCGTATTCAACTGCACCCTGAGCCATGTAGCGGAGAAGAGTTCCGTTTGCATAAGCACGAGCACCTTTAGATACCTGAAGAATAACTGGAGATTTTGTTTCTACTGCAGCGCGGATGATAGCCTGCATCTGTTCCATGTTATTGAAGTTATATGCTGGAATAGCATATCCACCTTTGATAGCCTTTGCAAACATTTCTTTTGTGTTTACAAGACCGAGTTCTTTGTAACTTACGTTAGCCATAATTTCTCCTTATAAGGACACACAATGTATAAAGAAATTAAATTAATTTCTATGATACATAGAATATACAGATTTAGGGGAATTTTTTCAAGTAAGAGTAAAAAATAGTAAAAATAGAGTTTGACAAACGATTTACTACGAAATATAATAAAAGAAATACTATTGTGAATATAATAAATTTCCGATAATAAAAGTATGAAACTGTCTTCTGATAATTGGGAGATAGATTTAAGGAGTTTTAAATGAAAAAGGGCTTAATTCTCTTTGCTAGTTTTGCTCTCCTTCTTACTGTTGGAATTCCTGCATTTAGCCAGGCTCCTTCTAGAAGTGTAGAGACTGTAATGATCGATGATTTCGATGGCAATAACGATGCTGTAACTTGGACATGGAATGTTCAGGCTAGCCGTTTTGTTACTGAAAATTATCCTATCATCAATACTTTCGAAGCAATGCCAAACAGCCTCAAGGCAGTAACAAATCCTGAAGATACACACAAGGTCATCGGTGTAAAAACAAAGTTTGACCGTAAAGGTGATAACTGGATTGAAATTTATCCAGAAAAAGATGGAAAACCATACGAAATTCCTTTCAGAGGAAACGTAAAAACTCTCGACTTCTGGGTATGGGGAGCACACTACTTGTACTTCCTTGATGTTCTCGTTCGTGATGCTGATGGACGTATCCATATCATTCACGCTGGAAACCTCGCATTTGACGGTTGGAGAAACGTAATCATAGACATTCCTACACATATTCGCCAGCACTCACGTCTCCGCTCTGGTCCAGAACAGATGACATTCGTTGCATTCAGAATTACAACTGACCCAGCTGAATACGTAGATGACTATGTTGTTTACTTTGATCACTTCAAGTACTCAACAGGTGCTCTTGCATATATCTTTGATGGTTATGAACTTCAGAAGGCTGATTTCGGTGATGACGAAACAGCTAAGGACGGAAAATAATGAAAAAGATTCTTATTTCAGCTGCAGCTCTTCTTTTTGCTGCAGGTATGGTATTTGCTCAGTCAAAAAGCCTTGCTGAACCAAACTCAGAAGATATGGGAACAGGTTCTGCTGCAAGTGCTTTGAGAGAAGTTTCAATTGAAAAATTCGAACGTGACGGTGCATGGAACGTTCATATTTCTCCAGATGCTGGTGTTATTACAGCTCGTCTTTTTGAAGGCTCTCCAGCAGCTAAAGAAGTTCTTGAAGAAGATAAAGAAAACGAAGATCTTGATACACACGTACTTGGTGTTAAAGTTCAGTTCTTCCGCCGTGGTGTAAACTCAATCTACATCACAGCAGTTCGTCCTCTTCCTATCGAAGGAACAACAAAAACTATTTCTGTATGGGTAGCAGGTCGTAATGCAAATCACGATATGTACGTACTCGTTCAGGATTATTTCGGACATAACTACGAATTGTACCTCGGAAGCCTTGGATTCTCTGGCTGGAAACAGATGACAGTTGCTGTTCCACCTAGTCCAGATGGAGAACATGGAATCGTTCAGTCAAGCCCTTATTATGGCGATAAACCAGGTCTTCGTATTGTTGGATTCAGAATCGACTGTAACCCAATGTTGGCTCGCGGTACATATTACATCTACTTCGATGACTTACGTGCTGTAACTGACTTGTTCGAATTGCAGAATCGTGATGAAGACGATATGCCAGACAACTGGTAGGATTTATTTGACAGCTTAAAGGCTGTCGCATAAAAAAAGCGAGGTTTATGACCTCGCTTTTTTTATGCTTTCTTGTAATATTTTCTTCTTTCTTTTTTTTCTGTTTCTGCAATCAAATTCATTTTTGAATATAGCCAGAGAATAAGGTTAACTTCCTTTAGTGCTGGCTTAGGAAAATTTTCTCTTACCATCGCTTCTTTCAGTTCCTTTGAAGAGAACTCAACTGGCAAAGCTGGAAGAAGTTTTAGCCATGATTTTTTTCCGTGAAATATGTGTTCTGTTCCTAGCTCTGAAAGTTCTTTTCCGGCTTTATACCAGGCTTTAGGGAATCTCCTGCTTTTGTTTGCAAGCTGGATTTTTTCGTCTGTCTGGATTCTCTGTTCTGTTGATTTTATTTCTATAAATATAATTGTAACGTATCTCGATAAAAGCAGGTCATAAATTCCTGTCAATTTTTTCAATGTCGAATAAACGTTTTCTTTTTTGGGACTTTTTCGTTTTGAAACAAGAGTTCCTTCTTTTGTATAAAATTCAATTTTCTTTTCAATAATTACCGGGGTAACCACGGTGATGTGGCGCTTATCCTTGATTCCTTCTTTAATTTTTGCCTTAAGAGGAGTGAGACTGCCTGTCTGGATCTCGATAATTCCCTGATCTGAAGTCTCAATGTCACAAATCCACTGTTTATAAGGAACTTCCATTCTGGAGTTTTCGTTCTGGGCTGCGTAATAAATCTTGAGCGTGTGGTGAAGGTGAGATTCGTTGAGCGTGTTGAAGGGCTTTTTTTCGTCGTTCATTTAAGGAATTTCGGGTAAAACTTCAGTTTTTTGTAAAGTACTTTTAAAATTTATACTCTACATCTTTAAAGTTATTTTTTTGAAAAAAAATTCAATCTTTACATTATCGGCAAAAAAAGTGGTTGACTTTATGAATTTCTCTGATAAAATGATAGATAAGTGGGAAATTGTGGGAAAAAGTGGTAGATAGTGGTATGGAGTTGTTAACAGGCGAGTATAATAACACGCTTGACGAAAAGGGAAGAATTTCGTTTCCTTCCAAGCTTCGTCAGGAATTGAATGAAACTACTCTTGTTGTTACACAAGCTCTAGACCATTGTTTATGGCTTTTTACTCAGGAAGAATGGAAGAACCTGTCTACAAAACTTATGGAATCAGCTTCGCCATTTGATGCAAAGAACCGTCTTGTTTTAAGACGCTTGATTGCACCGGCACAGGAAGTTGAATTTGATAAGTCTGGACGCCTTTCAATTCCACAGAGTTTGAGAGAATATGCAGGCTTAACAAAGGATTGTGTACTTTTAGGCATTGATAAGTACATTGAACTTTGGGATGCTGAGACTTACGAAAAGTATCTTGCTGAAACAGAAAGTTCTTTCCTTGATGCTGCAGAAGGGCTCAACGCAATTAAATTTTAAGGTGTGATATTTTGGAAATTGTTCATACTCCGGTTTTACTGAATGAGTGTCTCGATTATTTGAGTCCAGTAGGGGAACCTTTTGAGAATGACGCATTTATGATTGACTCGACTTTGGGAGAAGGCGGTCATACAAATGCTTTTCTTGGAAAATATCCTGGCCTTAAAATCTGTGGACTTGATGCTGATTCAACGATTCAGGCAAAGGCAAAAGAAAGATTGAGTGTTTATGGGGAAAGAGCACGATTCTTTAACGGCTGGTTCAATGATTTTTATGCAAACTATCCTTCAGATTTTCCAAAACCTGACTTGATTTTATTTGATTTAGGTATTTCGGTTTTTCATTATGAAAAGTCAAACCGCGGTTTTTCTTTTCGCTATGACGAACCATTAGATATGCGTTTGAACGAAAACGGAACAGTGTCTGCTTTTGAAATCGTAAACACTTATCCGGAAAAACGTCTTGCAGATCTGATTTTCCTTTATGGAGAAGAGAAGCTCAGCAGACGAATTGCATCAGCAATCGTAAATGCCCGTGCCGGCGGTGAAATTTCTTCATCGAAAGCCTTGGCTGATATTATTTACGACTGCGTTCCAGAAAAGTATCGTCACGGACCGATTCATCCGGCAACGAGAACTTTTCAGGCAATAAGAATTGCAGTAAATGATGAATTGGGACACCTTCCTAAAGCATTGTTTGATGCATTCAATTGTTTAAAGCCAGGCGGAAAAATGGGAGTAATAACTTTCCATTCACTTGAAGACAGAATCGTAAAAAACTTTTTCAGAAATCTTGGAAAAGAATGTGTCTGCCCTCAGGAATATCCGACTTGCAGATGCGGTGGTTCACCATGTGCAGAAATTATTACAAGAAAGCCGGTTGGACCTACTGACGCAGAGGTAAAGATTAATTCACCATCACGCAGCGCCAAACTCAGGGTGGTTAGAAAAATAAAAGATGCAGGACAGCTGCATTTAAGGGATGTAAGTATTTAACTTACAAGGGTGGGAGAAATATGAAAAAGAAATCAAAAGCAGTGCAGGTGTTGATAACAATCTGTTACATTGTTGCAGCTGCACTGATCCCAGGTCTATTAATCGTTAATGCAATTGTTGCTGGTGATACTGACAAAGAAAAAAGTCAGATCAAAGAAATGGTAACAAAGCAGGAACGTCTTGTTGATGAAAATAAAAAGTTAATTACAGACATAAGCCTTTATTCAAGTGCTCAGAGAATCGGAAAGATTGCTGAAGAAGAACTTGGAATGCACAAAGCTGAAAGAGAAGAAGTTGTTCGTGTTGAAATGACACAGAACAAATAAAAGTGGTTAATAGAAAAATGGAACAGATGGAAAAAAGTTTGCTTACAATTCAGGAACTCAAAGAAGCCGTTCATGGAAAAATTGTAGGCCTTGCAGAAAATCTCAAAAACTTTTGCTTTACTTCGGTTGTAACAGACAGCCGCCAGGTAAAGCCTCTTTCATTGTTTGTTCCTCTTATTGGAGAATTTCAGGACGGACACAAATATATTCCTCAGGCAATTGAAAAAGGTGCTTCAGTAATTTTTGTTACAAAAAGTGTATACGAAGCAGATAATCAAAAGTATATGGCAATCGCAAGTGATAACCAGAATGTTACACTTGTTGTTGTAGACAATAACCTTTATGCATTGCAGGATGCAGCACGTGTATACGTTACAAAATTTCCTTCACTTGTAAAAGTTGCAATTACCGGTTCAAGCGGCAAGACTACTACAAAAGAAATCATGGCAAGCATTCTTCGCCAGCAGTATAATCTTGTAGCAACAGAAGGAAACTTTAATTCAGAAACAGGTCTTCCGCTTTCTGTATTCAATATCCGTAAGGAACATGAAGCCGGTCTTTTCGAAATGGGAATGAACCGTGAAAATGAAATCGGTGAAATTGCAAAAGTTTTCAAACCAGAAAACGCAATCATTACAAATATCGGAACAGCTCACATCGGCCTTTTAGGAAGCCGCGAAAATATCGCTAACGAAAAAAGAAAAATCTTCAAGTACATTGATGAAAATGGTTTTGCAGTAATTCATGCAAAGGATGATTTTGCATCTTTCCTTGCAGAAAATGTTAAAGGTAAAGTTATTTATTTTGGTGCTGACATTCCTGAATCAGAAAGCGGCGTTAAGTTTGTAGAAGATCTCGGTGTCGGTGGAACAAAGTTTACAATTGATGGTATTGAAGTTGTTCTTAAAATTCCTGGAAGTTATAATTACCTCAATGCTTTAAGCTGTATTGCAATGGCAAAAGCATTGGGCATCAGTTCTCAGAAAATTGCTGATGGTATTAATCAGCTTAAAGTACCTGAAGGCAGAAGCAGCGTAAAAGCCTGTGTTACAAAGAAAGACTGCCATGGTGCTCAGAAAAAAATTACAGTTCTCGAAGACTGTTACAATGCAAATCCAGATTCAATGGAAAGCGCTCTTAAAATGTGTGCTGGTCTTAAAGTTGAAGGCCGTAAAATTTATATTCTTGGTGATATGTTTGAGCTTGGAACAGAAGCTGTTGAAGCTCATTCAAAGACAGGAGCTTCGGCTGCTGCTGCAAATCCTGATATGATTATTTTTGCCGGAAGGGATATGGAAAATGCCGTTAAAGCTGCAAAGCTTGCAGGGTTTAGAAATATTCAGTATTTTAGCGAATTAACAGAAGATAATCTTAAAAAGCTTAGTTTAAGTCTTCTTGATTATCTTAAAGACGATGACTTTATTTTTGTAAAGGCATCGCATGGAATGCACCTGGAAAAAATTCTTTCTGAAATTATTCAGAAAACAGAAGAGACAAAAGAATAAAATGGCTGATTACAATTTTGTTCCAGAACGCTCTTCTGTTATTTACAGAAAGAGTGATACCAGTTTTATTATCTCTGTAATCCTCATGTGGGGAATTGGAATGTTTACATTACTGGTATGTTCTTCAAACTATGGTAAAGCTACTCATGACAATGCATTCTATTTCTTCAACCGTCAGTTGATTGCAAGCGGTGTAGGTTTTGCAGGACTTTTGTTCTTTGCAATCTGCCCTTTGAATAAACTCCGTAAGATGCTTCCTGTGATGTGTCTTATGACAATTGTTCTGTGCCTTATGGTTTTCGTTCCTGGAATTCGCTATGAAAGAAATGACGGTGCACACCGCTGGATTAAAATGCCAGTCTTTACATTTCAGCCTTCTGAAGTATTAAAGCTGATGATTATTTTATTCCTTGCAAATTTCTTTGATAAATACTGCAGAAAAGAAGATGGTGCAGAAGACAAAACTGTAAGTCCTGCCGTCGTAGCACTTGTTCTTTCAGTTTCAATCGTAATTTTTCAGAAAGACTTTTCTACAAGCATTTTTATTCTTTGTCTTGGATTGATTATGTTCTATATTGCAAAAGCAAAAATGATGTGGCTTCTGCCATTCTGTGTTCTTGCAATTCCTGCAATAATTCTTGCAGTTCTTACAGAGCAGTATCGTGTTAACCGTATTGCAGCTTACATCAATCCGAATGAATTCTCTCAGACCTTCAACTTTCAGGTTAACTGGTCAAAGAGAGCAATTACTGCAGGTGGTTTCTGGGGCCAGGGAATTGGGGATGGCCTTAAGAAGTTGAATAACATACCTGAAATTCAGTCCGACTATATTTTTGCAGGCTGGGCTGAAGCAATGGGGCTTATCGGCGTTATTGCTTATTTAGTACTTTTAATTATGTTTACATATAAAGCAGTTAGAATTGCATTGAAATGCCCTGACAGATTTGCTGCTTTTGCAACCTTCGGTTGTGCAGCTGCAATTTTTGTTCAGTCAATGATTAACATTGGTGTCGTTTCAGGAATTCTTCCGTCCACTGGTATTCCGCTTCCGTTTTTCTCATGCGGTGGATCATCAATTATCGTAACGCTTTGTATGTGCGGATTTATTATTAATGCATCAAAATGTGATTCAGATACATTATATTCAGAAAAGTCTGCTTCTCAGGATTCTTCTTCAAAGGATTATGAAAATCTTGATGTAAGCTTTTTTACAGGTAGGAAAGGGAAATGAGTGATATCAGTTTACTTGGTGAATTCGATCAGTACGAGGTAAGTGATAAATACAAAAAGGAAAAGGACGCAAAATTTTATAAATGGATTAAAATCTTTGTAATTTTGCTTATTGTCGTTATGACTTGTGAACTTGTACTTTTAAAATTTGTTCATCCAAGTCTTGGAGTTCCGAGAATCCTTATTTCAGGAAACAAGAATTACAGCACAGATGTTCTTGTTCAGACACTTTCAGAAATGTATGACCAGAACTGGTTTACATTTGATACAGAAGGTGCCGGCGCAAAATTGTCTTCAATTTCAGGCATTGAATCTGTAGACATTGAAAAAGTTTTCCCTGATATGATTAAAATCAGCATTAAAGAACGCCAGAGCGTTGCAATGATGTTTATTAACGATAATGGCCGCACAGTACCTATTCAAATTGACGAAAATGGTGTACTATTTTCTAATACTAGCGGTGGGGTCGTAGAAGACGGATCAATTCCTATTGTTTCAGGAATCCCTGTTGAACATCTTGCAGAAGGAATGAGAATTCCTGCTAAATATCGTGTTCTTATTGAACAGATTGCAAAGATTCAGGCTCTTCCACAGAAATATTTTGCTGCAATTTCAGAAATTTGTGTTGTACCAAAAACTTACGGAAACTATGAACTCTGTCTTATTCCGGTAAATTCAAAAATCCGTGTTTTGACAGGTCGTTCCCTTAATGAGGAAGCATTGCAATACATGATGGTTGTTCTTGATGTAGTAAATACTCTTGAACCTGATGTTTCAGAAATTGACTTAAGATACGATTCTGTTTCCTATAGAGCTGCTGTTAGTAAGGATGTGGGAGGAAAAGATCTTGACTGATGTAATTGTCGGCCTTGATATTGGCACTAGCAATATTCGTGTTGCTATTGGTGAAATTAACGAAGAAGATAATGTTCAGATTGTAGGATTGGCTACCAGACCTTCTAGTGGTGTCCGCAATGGAACAATAATTAATATTGAAGCAGTCATTGCTTCTATCAAAGACGCAGTTGAGGCCGCAGAACAGAATGCCGGCCTTGAAGTTTTTTCCTGCGTAACTGCTATCGGCGGTTCTCAGGTTGCAAGCTATAATTCGCACGGTCTTGCAGCAGTTGCAAATAAAAATCACCGCAGCCGCGAAATTACTCAGCAGGATAAAGACAATGCTCTTGAATCAGCCTGCGCTACAATCATTCCTTTGGACAGAGACTTTTTACATGTAATTCCACAGGACTTTATTGTTGACGGAATTGGCGGAATCAAAGATCCTATCGACATGATGGGTGTTCGTCTTGAAACTGATGTACATATCGTAACAGCTTCAAAGACTTCAATTCAGAATGTTACTTCATGTGTTAACAGAGCAGGTTACGAACTTGAAAAAGTCTGGTTAAAAACACTTGCACAGGTTCAGGCGGTTGCTCATGAAGATGAACTTGATATGGGTTCAATTTTGATTGATATGGGTGCAGGAACTACTGACGTTCTCGTATTGAATGACGGTGCATCAGTTTGCAGTCTTTCAATTCCTGTTGGTGGAAATCTCGTTACAAACGATATTTCAATTGAAATGGGAATTCCATTTAATGTAGCAGAAAAAATCAAACTCGAAGCAGGCTGTTGTTTTGAGGAAGCACTCCAGACAAACTACGAAGTTCCTATTCCTGGAGTTGGTGGTCGTCCGCCAGAAATGGCAACTCAACTTGACCTTTGCGATATTATTCAGCCTCGTGTTGAAGAGATTTTTTCAATGGTTAGAAATGAAATTGTACACAAGACAGACTTGCGTCGTCTTGATGGAAATATTATTCTTACAGGTGGTGGTGCTCAGATGCCGGGCGTTGTAGAACTGGCACAGGAAGTATTCGGCACATCAGCAGTAAGACCTGGTATTCCAGAAAACCTTGGTGGTTCAAATGACGAATACAGAAAACCGGAATATGCAACTGTAATCGGACTTATCCAGTCACAGAAAAAGCATTGCGGCGGTTCTGAAAAATCATCAAGACGGAATATACAGTTGAGTGGAAAAAAAGATAATCCGCTCAAAAAATTCCTTAAACAGTGGTTCTAAGTTTTTTGCAATAGGGGAAATTGCATAAAGGGATTGGGAGGAAAAAAAATGATGGAACATGAAGTTGTAAATTCAACAGGAGCAGAACTTGCTAAACCTACACCTGCAGTATTAGTTGCAGTTGGATGTGGTGGCGGTGGATCAAATGCTATTAACCGCATGCTTTCTGAAGGCGTTGAACACGTTGAATTTATGGTTATTAATACTGACTTGCAGGCTTTGAACAAATCGCCGGCTCCAGTCAGAATCCCAATTGGACAGAAACTTACAGGCGGTCTCGGCGCTGGTGGAAACCCTGAAGTCGGATGCAAAGCTGCAGAAGAAGACCGCGAAACAATCAAGAATGCTCTTACAGGCGCAGACATGGTATTTATCACAGCCGGAATGGGTGGTGGAACAGGTACCGGTAGTGCTCCTGTTGTTGCAGAAATCGCAAAAGAATTAGGCTGCCTTACTGTAGGTATCGTAACAACTCCATTCAGTTTCGAAGGACCGGCTCGTATGAACTATGCCCTTGATGGAATTGAAAAACTCCGCGAAAACGTAGATTCCCTTATCGTAATTCCAAATGAACAGCTTTTGAAAAACAGAGAAGACATTACAATGCGTGATGCTTATCTCCTTGCCGATGATGTTCTTAACCAGGCAATCAAAGGTATTTCAAGCATTATCATCGGTGCCGGCGAAATCAATACTGACTTTGCAGACATCCGTGCCACAATGGCAGGTCAGGGCGATGCTCTCCTCGGAATCGGTGTCGGACGCGGTGCAAACCGTGCGGCAGATGCTGCAAACCAGGCAATCAACAATCCATTGCTTCAGGATATCAACATTGACGGTGCCAAGACTCTCCTCATTAACATTACAGCTTGTGAAAACCTTCGTCTTAACGAAGTTACACAGATTTCAAATATCATTACTTCAACTGCAGATCCATTCCACAAAGTATTCTTCGGACATGTAATTGATCCGACAATGGCAGAAGACGAAGTAAGCGTTACTGTAATTGCAACAGGCTTTGCAAGCGGAAATAGTTCAGTTCCTTCACAGAGCAATGCTGCTGGTAAAGCAAATGACAATGTAGTTTCAGTTGATGAATTTAAAGATCTCTTTGAATCAGGTGCAGCTTCTTTTGATTCACCTCGTTCATCATCTTCAATTTTTGCACAGGAAGAAGAACTTCAGGTTTCTGCTTCACCTGTTACTCCAAATGCACAGCCTGCAGCAGTTCAGCAGACTGGAGAAGCTGCAGCTAAAGCAGGACATTCACTTGGAGATGCAATCGCTTCTAAATTCAGACAGGGCTCAAACTACGGTTACAGTTCAAGCTCAATTGATGTTAACGATATCAATCAACCTGCATGCCGCCGTCGCAATTTATCAAGGGAAATTAATCTTAGAGACGATAAATAATGCAGATTGATGCATTTCTCGATCAGTTTTATGCCGATCTGCTGCTGGCCGAACGTGACCGTCAGCTTACGGCATTGACTTATCGACTTTCTGCAGAAATTTTTCTTCTCTGGTGTCAGGACAGAAAATTAAAACTTTCCGAACTCACTTCCAAAGACTTGATTTATTTCAGTGTATGGCGAAAAACTCAAGGGATTTCTGAAATTACTCTTGCAAAAGATCTGTCTGCACTTCGTGCTCTTGGGGAATTTTTAGTCCGCGAGCAGTACTGGAGCGAAAACTACGCACTTGTTCTTGACAGGCCAAAGACTGCAAAAACACTTCCTGCAGTTTTAACTCAAACCGAAATTGAAACTTTACTTTCATCGATTGACACTTCAACGCCACTGGGGCTTCGTGATAAAGCAATTTTTGAGCTTATCTATTCCTGCGGGCTTCGAATCTCTGAATGCTGCGATCTTAAAATCATTAACCTTCATATGCACGAAAAATTTATTCTTGTAAGCGGTAAAGGCGGAAAAGAAAGGGTAATACCATTTGGAAAAGAGGCACACGATTTGCTTGAGGAATATTTGACAAAAGTAAGGCCTTCTCTTGTGGGAACTAAAAATGTTCCTGAGGTTTTTGTAAATTATCGCGGTGAAGCAATAAGCCGTAAAGGTATCTGGAAAAAGTTCAAGCAGATTCAGGCAGTGACAGGTATTGATGCTAAAGTGCATACGTTAAGGCATTCCTTTGCAACTCATCTTCTTGAAGGCGGGGCAGATTTAATCAGCGTCCAGGAACTTTTGGGACATGCAGATCTTGCTACTACCCAGATTTATACTCATGTAACAGACAGGCAGCTTGAAGAAGCTCACCATAAGTTTTTTCCAGGACACGAAAATGCAGATAAAACCCGTGAAGAGCTTAAAAATTCCCCTGAAAAAGATAAATAAGGGTAATGCTCATTAATTCTCTTTACTTTTTATGGAATTCAAAATATATTTAAATTACAGTTCAAATTTATGTTTATTATTTTCTGGATGTTATTGTCTGTGATGGGGACTCACAGTTCAGAACAGAAAATAATTTTTCAGTTTTTCGTGGGGGAAAAATGAAAAAAATTATTATTGCAGTTCTTGCTGCCTCAGTGACTTTATCAGCATTCTCATCTTGTACTAAATCAAATAAGACTATTATCAGAGCCCAGCACATTGAAGAGGGTGTTTCTAATCCTCAGACAATTGAAGAATACGAAGAAGCTATCGAAAAATATGAAGCCAGAGGTAAAAGAATTGAAGAGGAAGTTGAAGACCTTCAGCTTTCAAAAAATCAGATTGCAATCTGGCACAAAATCGTAGGTTCACGCTATATCGAAAAAGGACTTTACGGTGATGCCTTGAATCACTATATCGCAGCCCTTGAAATTACTCCTGATAACCAGAACCTTTATTACTATGTAGGACTTTGTTCTTCTTATATGGCAAATGTTTCTGAATCTAAAGGTGATACTGCTTCTCAGAGAGATTACCTTAAGAGGGCAGAAAGTGCCTATAAACGGGCTCTTTCTATAGAACCAAGATATTCGCGTGCATTGTATGCGATTGCCGTTCTTTATGATTTTGAATTCGGTGAAGCTGCAAAAGCAATTCCATATCTTGAAACTCTGCTTTCAATTGAAAAAAAGCACCTTGACGGTATTCTTCTTCTTGCCCGCTGTTACTATGAAACTTACCAGTTTGATAAATCAGCTGAAGCATACGACAGATTTATCGACGCCACTAATGTTTCTGAAAAGAAAAAGCAGGCTCAGGCGCTCAAGGAACAGGTACTGGCTAAAAAAGCCGAATTTGGAGAGTAAATGACAGAAAAAGACAAAGACTATAAACTTCTTTGTCTCGTTCTGTCCAGAATGACTTTTCTGACTACCTTCGAAAAATTAAATCTTATAAAAAAACTTGACAGTTTAAATAATCTCATGGTACTGTCTATAGAAGAGATTTCAACAATTATTGGCAGAAAATCTAGAGCCCGCTGGGATGGTAAATTATTCCTCAATCAGGCTCGACAGGACCTGTATATTATCACGAAATTTCAGATTTCGATGGTTTTATACACTGACAAAGAATATCCTGCATTGCTGCGGGAGATTTCTGATCCGCCTTTTTTATTGTTCTATCGTGGAAATATCGATTTTCTAAGCAAATTCTGCATTTCTGTAGTAGGAACGCGCAGAATGACATCTGATGCGGCCATAAGCTGTGTTGAATTTGCTCATAGCGCTTGCCTTGATGGAACTAATATTATAAGCGGACTTGCATTTGGAATTGACAGAAAGGCTCATGAAGGGGCTTTGAAGGCCTTTGATGAGAGCTCTGACAAAAATATTGCTGGAAAAACGGCCGCTATTCTTCCTGGAGCTATTGATAATATTATCCCGGAAGGAAACAGAAAATTGGCTCAGCGCATTCTCGAGTCGGGTGGCTGCCTTATAAGCGAGTATGCCCCTGGTGAAGAAGCAATGCCTTATCGTTTTGTCCAGCGCAACAGAATTATTGCAGGTTTATCCTCAACAACTGTTGTAATACAGGCTCCGCCCGGAAGCGGTGCAATGCATACTGCAGATTTTGCGCTTGGTTATAACCGTGAAGTTATGTTCCATAAGGCTGCATTTTCTGAATCCAGTATGAAAATCAGCAGTATTGTAAGGCGGCAGCTGAGTTTGCAGGCCGATAAAGGCAGTACTGAAGAGAAAAAACTTAGAATGGACCCAAAACTGTTTGTTCAGGACGGAGCTCCAATAATTGAAAATTATGCAGACTGTTTGAGGTGCCTTTCAGAAGCGCCTGAAAAAAGAAACTGCACACAAGCTAATACAAACCTGTTAACTTTATTTGATTAAAGTCAGGAAAAAAGAAGGATTTTTATGGCTGAAGCTACAGAGAAAAAAGCAAAAACTAAAAAGAAAGCAGCTAATCAGACTCTGGTAATCGTAGAATCTCCTGCAAAGGCTAAAACAATTGAAAAATATCTTGGCCCTGGTTATACAGTTAAGGCTTCTATGGGGCACCTTATTGACCTTCCTAAGTCAAGAATTGCGATCAATGTAGAAGATAACTTCCAGCCTGAATACATCACAGTTCGTGGTAAGGCAAAACTCTTGAAGGAATTACAGAAAGATGCAAAGAAAAGTGACACAGTCCTGCTCGCATCCGATAATGACCGCGAAGGAGAGGCTATTGCCTGGCACTTGAAGAATGCAATTCAGGATAAAACTGATGCAAAAATCGGCCGTATCGTATTCAACGAAATTACACCTGTAGCAATTAAAGAGGCTGTAAAAAATCCTGTCGAAATTATCGAAGCAAAGGTTAACGCTCAGAAAGCGCGCCGCGTTCTTGACCGTCTTGTAGGTTATAACTTAAGTCCGCTTTTGTGGAGCAAGGTAAAGAACGGCCTTTCTGCAGGACGCGTTCAGTCTGTAGCTTTAAGATTGATTTGTGAAAGAGAAGAAGAAGTTGAAAACTTCCTTCCAGAAGAATACTGGACACTTGATGCTGATTTTGTAAAAGGAAAATCTTCGTTTACAGCGCAGCTTGTTACTTACAAAGGTGAAAAGCCTGTACTCAAGAGTGAAACTGACGTAAACAACATCATTGACGAAATCAAAAACGCCGAATGTAAAGTTGTAGGAATCAAGTTTACTGACAAGGTTGTTCGTCCAAAGGCACCGTTTACAACATCAAAACTTCAGCAGTCAGCTGCAAACAAACTTGGATTTACTTCAAGAAAAACAATGCAGATTGCTCAGCAGTTATATGAAGGTGTCAACATCGGAACAAGCCGTGTCGGTTTGATTACTTACATGCGTACTGACTCAGTTCGTATTTCTCAGACAGCGCTCGACGAAGTTCGCAACTGGATTTCTAAAAACCATCCGGAAGATCTTCCACCGGAACAGATTCAGTATGCAGTAGGAAAGGGCGCTCAGGATGCCCATGAAGGTATCAGACCTACATATGTAACTTATACACCAGATTCAGTAAAAGAATATTTGACACGCGACCAGCTTCGTCTTTATACAATCATCTGGGAACGCTTTGTTTCTTCACAGATGAATAATGCAAAGACAAGAACTACAAGTGCAGAAATCCAGGCAGGAGATGCCGTATTCAGAGTATCTGCAAGTAAAATCGTAGACAAAGGTTTCTACCGAGTAATTCATCTTTTGTCTTCAAAAGAAGATTCAACAGGAAGTTTACCATCACTCAAAGAAGGCGAAGCTCTTTCTGCAACTAAGTTCTATCCTGAACAGCACTTTACTCAGGGACCTGCACGCTTTACTGATGCTTCAATCGTAAAAACTCTCGAAGAAAAGGGAATCGGTCGTCCTTCTACATATGCTCCGATTATCTCAGTTCTTCTTGACCGCTATTATGTAACACGCGTTAACAAGCAGCTTGTTCCGACACAGCTTGGAAGAATGATCTGCAAGATTCTTGTTGAATCATTCCCAGATGTAATTAACGAAACATTTACTGCAGAAGTAGAAAATGATCTTGATAATGTTGAACAGGACAAACTTGTATGGAACAACATGATTGGAGATTTCTATACACCGTTCAAGAATCGTGTTGACGAAGTAATGGAAAAACAGGAAAGCGTAAAAGGCTTCCTTGATGAACAGACAGACAAGATCTGCGAAAAATGCGGAAAGCCAATGGTTAAAAAACTTGGCCGTTTTGGATTCTTCCTTGCATGTTCAGGATTCCCTGAATGTCATAACACACGTTCAATTCCATTGGCTAAATGTCCAATGCCTGAATGTAACGGCGAAATCGTTGCAAGAAAAACAAAAGGCCGCGGAAAAGAATTCTACGGCTGTACAAACTATCCGACTTGTAACTTTATTTCACACTTTAAACCTGTTGACCAGTACTGTCCAAAATGCGGCTGGTTCATGGTTGAAAAATATGACAAGAAGAATGGCTCATATAAATCATGTATCAACCCTGACTGTGACTATTTGCACTCTGTAACAGAAGCTGTTGAAGAAGCACAGAAAGAAGCCTTTGCTAAAGAAAATCAGGCTCAGAAGCTTGCAGAAGAAGCTGCTGATTCAAAAGAGTAAGGACTGAAACACTCTGACTTTATTAAGGTTTATTAGAGTTATTTAAATGGCAGAAAGAAGACTGGTTACAGATGCAGTAGAAGAATTTTTATTGTATCTTGAAACAATTAAGGGTTTTTCTCCAAATACTGTGACTTCATACAGAAATGACCTGGAAAAATTCAAACTGTTTTCAGGGGCTCAGAAATACATGGATGAACTGACATTTAGTGATCTGCGTTTTGCGATTCCATGTATGTCTGAACGAGGTTCAAAGCCGGCAACGATTAACCGATATATTGCGGCTGTAAGAACTTTATTTGCCTATTGCAGAAAGTTTGAGTATATTAAAGATAATCCCAGCCTGAGATTAAAAACTGTCCGGGCTGACAAACCATACCATCAGGTAGTTACCGATCAGGAAATGTACAATGTATGTACAAGTCCTGATACCGGAAAAGCACTCTGGGCTTCAAGAGACAAAGCCCTTTTTGAAATGCTTTATTCCTCGGGCTGCCGTGTAAGTGAGTTGTGTTCACTAAAGTTTTCAAGTTTTAGTGACGGATACAAGAAAGCAAGAATTATCGGTAAAGGAAACAAGGAGCGTTTCGTGTTCTTTGAAGACGATGCTTTGAATGCCCTGAACGCATATCTTGATGAAAGAAAAAAACTTCTTGCTGAAAAGGGAATCTCGGAAGACCCCGGGTTCATCTTTTTAAATCAGACAGGAACTCCTTTGACAACTGGAGGAGTAGCCTGGATTTTGTCGAAGTACACAAGTGCCGAAGGAATTAATCATCATTTTTCTCCGCACGACTTCAGACATGCCTTTGCAACCGCAATGGTTAACGAAGGCCTTGATATCAGAAAAGTTCAGGCGCTGCTTGGACATTCCTCGGTATCGACAACACAGCGATATACTCATGTAAACCGCAAAAAGGTTTTCAATGATTATCATAAAGCACATCCACACGGAAGTGATTGATATAAAAATATTTGGAAGAGAATATGGGAAAGACTAAGATTCGCAGTACTACAGTAATTGCAGTTAAAAAAGACGGAAAAGTAGCAATGGCCGGTGACGGTCAGGTAACTCTCGGAGATACAGTTTGTAAGGGAAATGCTCGCAAAGTCAGAAAAATCTACAACGGTAAAATCCTTACAGGTTTTGCCGGTTCTGTTGCAGATGCATTTACACTTCTCGATAAGTTTGAAGAAAAAGTTAATACATACAATGGTGATTTGCAGCGCAGTGCTGTTGAACTTGCAAAAGCATGGAGAACTGACCGTTCCCTTCAGAAGCTTGAAGCAATGCTCATCGTAGCAGATGCATCAAAGATCCTTTTGATTTCTGGTGACGGAAACGTTATCGAACCTGAAAATGATGTTCTTGCAATCGGTTCCGGCGGCAACTATGCATATTCTGCAGCTCTTGCTTACCTTGACGGTTCTGATTATTCAGCACGCGAAATTGCAGAACGCAGTCTTAAGATTGCCGGCAATATCTGTATTTATACTAACTCAAATATTACTGTAGAGGAACTTTAATGAGCGACACTGATGTAATTGTTCTCCCAGATGAAACAGCCGGCAAACCTGCTGCCGTAAAAGCAGAAGATTTAACACCAAGACAGATTGCAGAAAGACTTGATGCATATATCATTGGACAGAAAAACGCAAAGAAAGCAGTGGCAGTTGCACTTCGTAACAGAACCCGCCGTCTTAAACTTGCAGAAGATATCAGAGAAGAAATTACTCCGAAAAATATTCTTATGATCGGGCCTACTGGTGTAGGTAAGACAGAAATTGCCCGCCGTCTTGCAAAACTCTGCGGTGCACCATTTTTGAAAGTTGAAGCAACAAAATATACAGAAGTAGGTTATGTCGGCCGTGATGTAGAATCAATGGTCCGTGACCTTATGGCTGTCGGTTATAATAATGTTAAACGCGAGATGGAAGAGGAACTTCGTGAAAGCTGCAAAGATAAAGTTGAAGAACGCCTTCTTGATCTTCTTCTTCCTGGAAGTGAAAAAAAATCTGGCGGTGCTGCATTAGGAAACATTTTCGGAATGCACGCTCCAAGCCACGAAAAGTCTGAAGAAGAAAAGGCAAAAGAAGCCGAAGAATCAGCTCAGATGAATTCCACAAGAGAAAAATTCCGTGTAATGCTTCGTGAAGGAAAACTTGAAACCCGTGAAGTCGAAATCTCCGTAAATGCTGTTCCAAAAGGAAATATGAGCATCATCGGCGGTTCAATGGATGACCTTGAAGCAGCAATGCAGAACATTCAGGACATGATGAACGGAGCCCGTAAAAAACAGCGTACAGTTACTGTCAGCGAAGCACGCAAGATTTTGACAGAACAGATTCTCGAAAGCATGGTAGATACTGATAAAGCAAGCGATATTGCAAGAGAAAGAGTTCAGCAGTCGGGAATTATTTTTATTGACGAAATTGATAAGATTGCCGTTCACGGTGAAACTGGCCACGGTCCTGCCGTAAGCCGAGAAGGAGTTCAGCGTGATATTCTTCCAATCGTTGAAGGCTGTCATGTTAATACAAAATGGGGCGTTGTCGATACAAAGCACATTCTTTTTATTGCTGCCGGTGCGTTCAGTCTTTCAAAGCCGAGTGATTTGATTCCTGAACTTCAGGGACGATTTCCATTGAGGGTAGAGCTTGATTCCCTTAACAAGGAAGATTTTAAAAGAATCCTCACAGAGCCGAAAAATGCTCTGATTAAACAGTATACTGCGCTTTTCAGTACAGAAGGCGTTACTCTTGAATTCAAGGAAGAAGCAATTGACCGTATCAGCGAAATGGCAGAAGAATTGAATTCTAAAACAGAAAATATCGGAGCTCGAAGACTTCATACAATTATGGAAAAAGTTCTTGATGAACTTTCTTTTGAAGCAGACGGGCATAAGGGAGAAACAATTTCAATTGATGCGGCATATGTAGATTCAAAAGTTTCTGATGTTGCAAACAATGAAGATTTGTCCAGATACATATTGTAATATAATCAAAGTTGTTCAAGTCATTATATTAGAAAAGGTGCTTATAAGGTGAAAATTCCCTTATAAGCGCCTTTTTTTAACCGGAAAATATTTCAATTACTTAAAAATTCCCCTAAACAATTTATTTTGAATTCCGACAATTAGAGTATGAATTCATTTACACGTTCAGTTGATTTAATACAGAGAGCTCTTGATGTTAACACTTTACGCTACAGTGTAGCTGCTAACAACATGGCTAATGCAGATGTTCCTAATTTTAAGAGAACAAAGGTTAATTTTGAAAGCGAACTCAAGAGAGCTTTTGAGTCTGAAGAAAGGGCAAAGAATGCTTTTGAACTTAAGACTTCACAACCATATCATATTAAAATCAACAATGTAATTGATTACCAGGGTGTTGAACCACGTCGTGTTACAGACTACCTTTCAACAGAAAAAGCTAATGGTAATAACGTGAACGTTGAAAGTGAAGCAATGGACATCGTAAAGGTTCAGATGCAGTACAAAATGCTGACAATGCTTGAAAGCTTTGAGTTTTCGCAGGTAAAGACAGCAATGTCTGCAATCAGATAATTATAGTTTTTGGTGGGAATAATTAAGGGGGATAAAAATGGGATTGTTCACTAGTATTAACATTGCATCAACAGGACTTGCAGCAGAAAGATTAAAGAGCGACGTTATTTCTGATAATATCGCAAACGCATCAACTACAAGAACTCAGGACGGTGGTCCGTACAAAAGATCAAGAGTAATCTTCAAACCGGCAGCTGATGAAAATCCTACATGGAGAACTCCATATCTTCCTTCAAACCTTGATAACGGAGTAGGAAAAGGCGTTAAAGTTCAGGAAATCGTAAAAGATACAAGCCGCGGAACTTTAATATATGATCCAAATCATCCGGACGCAATTAAATCAGGACCAGAAAAAGGATATGTAGAATATCCAAACGTAAATATTGTAAACGAAATGGTTGACCTCATTGCTTCAAGCCGTGCTTACGAAGCAAATACCACTGTAATTGAAGGTGCAAAGTCAATGTTCTCTGCAGCACTAGAAATCGGAAGATAATTTCTATATAGTTAAGGAAGGTGGGGAATATGACAGTTAACAATTTTGATGTGCTCAACATGAGCAAAACATTTTCAAGTACAGGTTACACAACTGTAACTGCAAATCTTACTTCTGCTGCTGAAGAAACAACAGATAAATACCGTAAATCTTTTGACAGCTACATCATGGAAGCTATTTCAAAAATGAATGACCAGCAGATGGAAGTTGATGCTCTTACTCAGAAGTCAATCGTTGATCCTGAAAGCGTAGACATTCATGACATTACAACTGCAATGGCAAAAGCCCAGATGTCTTTGAGCCTTGCAAAAACAGTAGTAGACAGAGTTGTAACAGGCTGGAACGAAATTACAACTACAAGATAATCAATAAATAAATGCAACAGGAACTAAACCTGACTGCACATTAAAAAGGCGGAAACTGAAGTTTTCCGTCTTTTTTTTTGTCCTGATGAAATTTGATTAATTATCTACTTATTAAAATTTCCCCTTTTCAGAATTTAATAACTGTGTTATAATAAAATATAAAATTGTATAAAATTTCGACATTTCTATAAATTTTTCATATTCGTTCTCGGGAGGGGTCAGATGAACGAATGGTTCAAAAAGCTCGTTTCCAATTTAAAGGAAAAGTGGGCTAAGTGGTCCATAACACAAAAAGTCATTGCTATTGGTATTGTCCTTGCAGTAGTTCTTGCTATTGTATTGGGCTTCAGATTCTCAGGTGGAAATACAGGCGTTCGTATTTTACAGACTCCGGTTCATGAACCTGACCAGTCACAAATTCTTCTCCGCCTTGATCAGGATAATATTAAAGCCTGGACAGACAGTGCAGATTACATTTATGTAAACGATGAAAAAACTGCAATCAGATCCCGCACTATCATTATGAACGAAGGCCGTCTTCCTGCTATGGCAGATCCTTTTGCAGGTTATTACGATCGCGGATGGTCAACAACTGATGCAGAACAGAACGTAAAGAAGCAGAGAGCAATGAAGGTTGCGATCGAACAGCACCTTGAAGCTCTTGATGATATTTCAAAAGCAAATGTTGAACTTGTACTTCCTCCAGATAAGCTTTTCAAAAATGATCAGACTCCAGTAAAAGCCAGTGTTATCCTTACATTGTCGTACGGAAGTGACCTTGCTTCAAACAGACAGAAAATCAAGGGTGTTGAAAACCTTGTTTTGTCAGCTGTTGATGGACTCCTTAAAGATAATCTTTTTATTACAGATGTCAGCGGTATTCCTCTTAATGATGATACCGGAATGGAACTGGCTACACGTCTTTCACTTATTGAAAAAGAACAGAAGCTTGTTCAGAAACTTGAGAATTATTATCGTGCTCAGGTTTTGCAGCAGCTTCAGGGAATCAAAGGTACTAAACGCATCAATGACGTAAGCGTTAAAATTGATATGAACTTTTCTGAACGCCACACAGAATCTGTTCACTACAGGCCTTTTGTAAGAAAAGAAGACAATAAAGATACTATTTATGATGACTCAGAAATTGTAGACTCAGTTGTAGGTTCTTCTCAGACTGTTACCCGTGAATGGCAGGGAACAGGCTTTAACCCTCAGGGACCTACAGGAACTGAAGGTAATAATCCTCCTGTTTATGATGATATGTCAAATGTTATCGGACGTCAGATTGAAACAGGAGCTACTCAAAATTTCCTTGTAAATACCGATAATATATCAGAAGAATATCATCCTACAATTGACCGTATTACAGTTTCTGTCAACGTTGATGGAATCTGGACTAAAGATCTTGATGACGGCGGAAACATCATCTTTGAAAAAGGCAGAATCAAACGTACTTATCAGCCTGTTCCTAAAGAAGAACTTACAGAGATTGCTGATATCGTTGAAGGTGCTATCGGGTATGACAAACGCCGCAGCTATCAGGTTGTTGTAAGAAATATCAGTGTTGATCACCAGGAAGAATTCGACGCAGAAGATGAAAAGATAAGAAGAGAAAGACAGACTCGTATGACAATCATTCTCGTATTGATTGGATTTGCTGCTGTTCTTATCGTATTCATTCTTTACAGAGTTATCAGTCGCGAACTTGAAAGACGCAGAAGAATTAAAGCTGAAGAAGAAAGAAGACGCCAGGAAATGGCTCGTATTATGGCTCTTCAGGATGCTCAGAACGAGGGAATGGAAGTTACCATGTCTGTCGAAGAGCGCCGCAGGGCAGAACTTCAGGAAAATGCAATTGCTATGGCAAAAGAACATCCAGAAGATGTTGCTATGCTTATTCGTACATGGTTGATGGAGGAGTAGTATAATGGCAGACGAAGCAAAACCAAAAAGTAATCCAAAGCCAGTTCCAAAACCAGGAACTTTAAAACCTGCAACTGCTCCATCTTCTAAAAAGAGCAAGGATATTAAAAGCTTAACTGGTCGCCAGAAAGCTGCAATCTTCCTTGTATCTGTCGGAAGTGATGTTTCATCAGAAATCATGAAGCACCTTCGCGAAGACGAAGTAGAAACATTAACATTTGAAATCGCACGTCTTGAAACAGTAGACGCAGAATTAAAAGATCAGGTCCTCGAAGAATTCCAGGACCTCATGAATGCGCAGAACTTTATCACAACCGGTGGTATCGATTATGCCCGCGAACTTCTCGAAAAATCTCTCGGTTCGCAGAAAGCTATCGACATCATCAACCGTCTTACTTCAAGCCTTCAGGTTCGTCCGTTCGACTTTATCCGTCGTACAGATCCTGCGCATTTGCTCAACTTTATCCAGCAAGAATATCCTCAGACAATCGCTTTGATTCTTGCTTACCTCGAACCGGGAAAAGCTGCCATCATTTTGCAGAACCTGCCTGAAGAAATGCAGCCTGAAGTTTCAAAACGTCTTGCAACAATGGACCGAACTTCACCTGATGTATTGCGCGAAGTTGAACGTGTACTTGAAAAGAAACTTTCTACACTTTCTTCAGAAGACTACACTGCTGCCGGTGGTGTTGAATCTATCGTTGAAATCCTCAACCTTGTTGACCGTTCTTCTGAAAAAGCTATTATCGAATCTCTCGAAGAAGAAGATCCAGACTTGGCAGAAGAAATCAAGAAACGTATGTTCGTATTCGAAGATATCGTTATGCTCGACGACCGTTCTATTCAGAAGGTACTTCGCGAAGTCGATACTCAGGAACTTGCAAAAGCGCTTAAATCAGTTGATACTGAAGTACAGGATAAGATTTTCCGCAACATGTCGAAACGTGCTGCAAGTATGTTGAAAGAAGATATGGAATTCATGGGACCAGTTCGTTTGAAGGACGTAGAAGAAGCCCAGCAGAAAATCGTATCTACAATCCGTCGTCTCGAAGAAAAGGGAGATATCGTTATTGCCCGTTCTGGAGAAGACGAACTTGTTACTTGATGCTGCGTAAAATTATTTGATACGCAGTAAAAGTTTTTTAGGAAATAAAAAATGGCAAAGACAGTATTCCGTTCAAACGAAATTAAGAACAAAGAAGAAAAGTTTCAGTTAAGATTACTCCATGATTACGCTCCGGTTGTAGAAGAAGTTGTAGAAGAAGTTCCTGAATATACCGGACCTACAGCTGATGATCTCCGTCGCGAAGCAGAAGAGTATAAGAAACAGTTTGAAATTGAAAAGCAGGGAATGCTGGATGAAGCCCAGAGAAAAGCTGACGAAATTGTAAAGAAAGCCGAAGATGCAGCCTTTGCCGAAGTTAAGCGTCAGACAGATCAGGCTCAGATAATAAAAACTCAGGCAGAAAATGAAGCTGCAAAATTAAAAGCAGAGGCAAAAGCAGAAGCTGACAATATTATTGCAGAAGCACAGGCTGAGCGCGATAAAATTATTAATGAATCAAAGAAACAGGGATACGATACAGGTTACGAAGCAGGTTATCAGGACGGACAGAAAGAAGCTGAGCGCCTTGTAGAAAGAATGCACAACATTCTTGATGCTGTTATGAAACGTCGTGAAGAAATTTTAAGTGAAACAGAATATCAGATTGTTGAACTTGTAGTTCTCATGGCTCGTAAAGTTGTTAAAATTATTTCTGAAAATCAGAAAACTGTAATTATGAATAACGTCCTTCAGGCTCTCAAAAAAGTTAAAGGCCGCGGAGATGTTACAATCCGTGTTAACCTTGAAGACGTTAAACTTACAACAGAACATACTCAGGACTTTATTGACCGTGTTGAAGCAGTTAAGTCAATTACAGTAGTTGAAGATACAACAGTTGAAAAAGGCGGTTGTATTGTTGAAACTGACTTCGGTGCTATTGATGCTCGTATTTCGAGTCAGCTTACAGAACTTGAACAGAAGATTTTGGAAATATCTCCTGTTAAGACTGTTGCAAAATCTGACATGCCGTCAAATTAAGTTTCTTAAAATTTAATTGATAGATTTCTTGGGTGGGTGAATGAAATCTTCTTACAATGTTGAATTCAATTTAGATAAATATCTCAATACAGTTAAAGATACTCCAACTATTCATTATGTTGGACGCGTTACATCTGTAAACGGACTTGATATTCAGAGTGAAGGTCCTCGCAGTGTAATTGGTGAAATTTGTACAATCCGTGTTCCCAGCTTAAAGACTACAGTTCTTGCAGAAGTTGTTGGTCTTGATGGAACTACTGTAAAACTTTCTGCATTTGGAAATACTCGTGGAATTGAAGTCGGCTGTGATGTCGTTGCTTCCGGTAAGACCCTCCAGGTACCGGTAGGCAAAAGTCTTCTTGGTCGTGTAATCGATGCTACGGGAGCTCCATGTGATGGAAAAGGTTCACTTGTTCCAGAAACTTATTATCCTGCAGATTGTGAACCACCAGATCCAATGACACGCCGCCCGATTGACAAGCGTATTACAACAGGCGTTCGTGCAATCGACACTTTGCTCACAGTAGGAAAAGGTCAGCGTCTCGGAATCTTTGCAGGTTCCGGTGTCGGTAAATCAACTCTTTTAAGCATGATTGCAAGAAACACAAATGCTGACGTTAACGTAATTGCCTTGATTGGAGAACGTGGACGTGAAGTACTCGACTTTATTAACCGCGACCTTGGTGAAGAAGGCTTAAAGCGAAGTGTTGTTATTGTTGCAACAAGTGACCAGCCTTCAATCTGTCGTCTTCGCGCATCTTATGTTGCTACTGCTGTTGCAGAATACTTTAGAGATCAGGGAAAAGACGTTATGTTCATGTTTGATAACGTTACCCGTTTTGCTCATGCTCAGCGCGAAATTGGTCTTGCAAAAGGTGAACCACCTGCACAAAAAGGTTATCCACCTAGCGTATTTGATATGATTCCAAAATTGCTCGAACGTGCCGGAACAAACGACAAAGGTACTATTACAGCTTTCTATAATGTTCTCGTTGACTCAGATGATATGAACGAACCTATTACCGATAAAGTTCGCGGTACATTGGACGGACACATCGTTCTTAACCGTAAACTTGCTCAGGCTTATCATTATCCTGCAATTGATGTTCTCCAAAGCATCAGCCGTCTGTCGAGACGTGTTACAGGAGTACAGACAAAGAAAGCCTGCGGTTATGTCCGCGAACTTATGTCTGCTTACGAAAACAATGAACTTATGATTACAACAGGTGCTTACCAGAAAGGCAATTCACCTGCAATTGATAAAGCAATCGATATGCATGACGCAGTTGAAGAATTTCTTAAGCAGGAAGAATACGATCACTGTACAATGAATGATTCCCTTTCAAAACTTGCTGCACTTTCAGGAATTGAAATTCCTGAAGAAGAGTTTGACGAAAGAGCAGGCGATTCTAATAAGACAACAGCACAAATGGTTCATGAAATTGCAGACGTTGCAAACAACAATGCAAAAGCTGTTTCAGACGGATCAGGAATTGAAGCTCTGAATATTCAATAGGCTGGAATGAGTTAGATGAAAAAGTTTAAGTTTGAACTGGAAGATGTCTTATCACTGAGAAAATTTCAGCAGGAACAGGCACAGATTGAACTTGGAAAAGCCGTTGCTGAAGAAGTGAAAATTCAGGATAACTTGAATCTTATTGCAATGCAGCATGTTGAAGCAAAAAAGAATCTTGCAGGTTCAACTGATTTTGCAGCAATAATAAACGGTCAGCAGTATTTTTCTTTTTTAAAAAAACAGGAAGAAAAACTCCTCGAAGATCTTGCCGCCGCAAAAATGTTCACAGAAACAAAAAGAGAAGTCTTTAAAGAATGTCTTCAGAAGACGGAAAGCCTTAATAAGCTGAAAGAAAAGCAGCTTCAAGAATATAAAGAGCTTGAAGCAAAAGAAGAAGAAGACATTGTCGACGACATGGTAACCGCAAGATACAATTAAAAAAAAAACAACCCACACAGAGTTTTACGCTGACGCGTAAAACTCGTGGCGGCGTAAATCCACCAGCATGACGGCGGAAGTTAATCCTACAAACACAGAGTTTTGCGTGATACGCAAAACTCGTGCCAGCTCGAAGAAGCAGTATTGTGTCGGAATACCAATTTACGAGCGGCTAGTATTTGAACTTACTGTGTCCGATGAATTCACGCAGAATAGAACGTTCTGGAACTTCTGTCGGATCTACAGTCGGGAATACATTTAAGAAGCGTAAAAGTCTGCAGGCTTCTGAATATTCCTTTTCCATTGGTGTAATCATTTTAAGAAGCGGTTCTGCAAAAATCTTTAATACTGAAAGTTCGTAATCCAATGCGGTATTCAAAATTGCGTCGGCATTGTTCTGGAAAGGGAAGATGTAAAGCTTTTCGCCTTTCTGTACGCTGTCCCACATTGCAATTGTACCTGCTGCAGGCTTTCCTCTGAACTGTGAATCGCGGACGATGCGGCGAATCAGACGGTTATCGCTAGTCGAGATTCTGTTGTGTTCGTTGAAGTTGAGCTGAGTCAAAGGTGAAAGATAAAGCTTGAACTTGTTTGCAGCCTTTACTGATGGAGTAAGCTTATCGTTGAGGCCGTGGATTCCTTCCATGATGAGAATGTCGTTGTCATCAAGTTTAAGCTTCGGACCGGTGATTGTACTTACACCTGTCTTGAAGTCATATTCAGGTAAAGTAATTTCTTTACCGTCAAAAAGATCTACAAGGTTTTCGTTTATTAACTGAACGTTGAGTGCTTCTAGACATTCGTAGTTAGGTTTTCCGTCTTCGTCGAGCGGAGTTTTATCGCGGCCGATGTAGTATGAGTCGAGGCTGATAATTTTTGGTGTGTAACCGATTGCCTGAAGTTCAAGCGCAAGTTTTTTTGCACTTGTTGTTTTTCCTGAAGATGAAGGTCCAGCAATCAATACAAGTTTAACTTTTTTTCTGTCGTGAATCTGCTGTGCGATGTCGGCAATACATTTTTGCTGGAAGGTTTCAGAGATGAGGATGAAGTCATTGATTTTGCGCTTTGCAACAATTTCGTTTAATGAGGCTGCAGTTGTTACGCCGATCTGCTTTCCCCATTTTTTATAGCGTTCGTATGTATTGAAAAGCTGTGGAATGTCGTGGAATTCTGGCAAGTGATCTGGATCCTGCGAAGTAGGGAATCTTAAGAGAAAACCGTTTCCGTATTTAATAATTTCCCATGTCTTTAAATATCCTGTAGAAACAAGCATTGGTGCAAAGTACATTTCTGTAAAGTCGCCGAGTGTGTTCATGTGAACTGCAGGAGGACATTTGTATCTTAAGAGATTGCGAGTATCTGTTAAGCCCTGTTTTTCAAGAATGTCGATAGCCTGTTCGTAACAAACTGCATAAGTATTGATAGGAAGATTCTTTGCGATAAGTTCTGCCATCTTAACTTTAAGTTTTTCTATCAGCGGCGGATGGATTCCGTTGCCGTCGGCGAGAGTGTAATAGTAACCGTATCCAAGACTGTGACCGATCATAAGGTGATAGTTCGGATCGATTTCGTGCAATGCAGCTTCCATTACAAAACAAAGCGTGCGGCGGTAAACTTCTGCGCCGTCTTTGCTTTTTGCTACAACTGGTTCAACAGAACAGTCTGAATTAAGTGCTTTATTGAGAGAACTGATTTTATTGCTCATGCGGATTGCGTAAACTGATGAAGGATCATCTGTTAAAGCATCGATAAAATCGATTGCGCGGGTTCCAGGAGCTGTTTCTAATGTTTTTCCGTTTGGAAGTGAAATTGTAATTCTATTCATTCTTTAATTATAACACGGATTGAATAGAATGCAAAAAAACTTTATTTATTCAAATCTGCGTTTCCAAATCCCTGCGGAAGAAGTTCCTTTAATGTGTATTCAATTATGTCGTTTTCTGATTTTGCAAGGAGAATTTTAAACTCATCAGGGTTACAGAATTCCATCATGACCTGGCGGCACACGCCGCACGGCGGACAGTAGTCTTTGATATTACTATCAGGTCCGCCGACAATCATAATTCCTGCAAACTGTAAAACTCCTTCACTTACGGCTTTGAAAAAGGCAGTGCGTTCTGCGCAGTTTGAAGGTCCGTAAGCTGCGTTTTCAATGTTGCAGCCGGAATAAATTTTTCCGTCTTTTGAAAGAAGGGCAGCTCCAACGTGAAAGTGGGAATATGGTGCGTAGGAAAATTTTAACATTCCTTTTGCTGTATTAAAAAGTTCAATTTTTGTTTCGTTTGAAATCATAGTTTTATTATAGCTTATATAATGAAATTTTTGAAAATAAAAATAGGAAATTTTAATAAGGAAAAAAACTGAAAAACTGTGTTATAATAGAACAATACTACTTTAAGGAGTTCTTCTGTGGAAAACACTCAAGATTTTAAACCTTACATTCCGGCATCGAAAGTTACACCGGAATTTACTTTTACTTCCATTTTTTCTGGAATCCTTCTGGCAATCGTTTTCGGTGCTGCAAATGCATACCTTGGACTTAGAGTCGGAATGACAATTTCTGCGTCTATTCCTGCTGCCGTAATCGGAATGGGAATTACAAGAATCATTCTTAAGAAAAACTCAATTCTTGAAAGCAATATGGTTCAGACAATCGGATCTGCCGGTGAATCACTCGCGGCCGGAGCAATTTTTACAATTCCTGCATTGTTTTTGTGGGCAAAGGAAGGATTGATTGCTTCTCCAAGCCTTCTTTCAATTATGCTCATTACATTGTGCGGCGGAATTCTTGGTGCTTTGTTTATGATTCCGCTTCGTAATTCCATTATTGTTCAGGAACACGGCGTGCTTCCTTATCCTGAAGCTCAGGCTTGTGCAGAAGTTCTACTTGCCGGCGAAAGCAAAGATTCTGGTGCGAAGGCAGTATTTTCCGGAATGGGAATTGCAGCTTTGTTCAAGTTTATCGTTGATGGAATTAAACTTGTTCCAGGCGCTATCGCTGTTCCTATTAATAAATTAAAGACAGAATTTTCTACAGAAATTTATCCGGCAGTTATCGGCGTTGGTTATATCTGCGGTTACAAGATTTCTTCATACCTTTTTGCTGGCGGCGTTCTTGCGTGGTTTATCATAATTCCTGCAATTATTCTTTTTGGCGGTAATGCCGTAATGTTCCCCAGTGCAGGCGAAACTATCGGTGAGATTTATGCTGTAGGCGGGGCCGGTGCAATCTGGTCAAAATATGTAAGATATATCGGTGCCGGAGCTCTTGTTGCAGCTGGTTTGATCAGCTTGATTAAAACTCTTCCGTTGATTTTCAGAACTTTTGCAAGTGCGCTTAAAGGACTTTCAGGTTCTAAAAATTCCTCTACAGAAAGAACTGCTCAGGATTTGAGCATTAAAGTTGTTATTTTCGGAGTTATTGCGGTTGTTCTTGCAATCTGGATTTTGCCTGCAATTCAAGCTGGAATCGTCAGTGCAATCCTCATCGTAATTTTCGGATTTTTCTTTGCGACTGTTTCTTCAAAAATGGTTGGTCTTGTAGGTGCCTCAAACAATCCTGTTTCTGGGATGACAATTGCGACACTTTTAATTTCAACTATTCTTCTTAAAGTAACTGGTGATACAGGTGCACATGGAATGATAAGCGCAATAACAATTGCTTCAATTATCTGTATCATTGCCGCAATGGCAGGCGATATGTCTCAGGACTTGAAGACAGGATTTTTGCTCGGAGCTACTCCAAAGAAACAGCAGATCGGAGAAATTATCGGTGCAATAGTTTCTGCATTAACAATCGGCGTCGTTCTTGTACTTTTGAATAATGCGTGGGGATTCGGTTCAAAGGAACTTTCAGCTCCACAGGCTACCCTTATGAAGCTTGTAACAGAAGGCGTAATGAACGGAAACCTTCCATGGAATTATGTTTTCATCGGTGCTGCAATTACTGTTGTATTTGAAATCCTTGGACTTCCTTCTCTTGCAGTTGCAATCGGTGTTTATCTTCCCCTTGAACTCAGTACTGCAATAATGATTGGTGGTGTATTAAGATATATTGTTGATAAAAAGAACAAGGCTGAAACTTCTGAAAATTCTTCCGGAGTTCTTTTCAGTTCTGGAATGATTGCAGGTGAAGGTCTTTGTGGAATTATTCTTGCAGTTCTTACAGTTTGCGGCGTTGGCGAAAAAATTGATTTAAGCAGATTTATTCCTCCGGTTGTTCAGATTATCGGTGCAGTAGTTCTTCTTGCAGGACTTATTGCTTTGATTCTCCGTTATGCTCTAAAGAAAAATGAAAGCAAAGTCTGATAAAGATAATTTTCTTGAAAAAGTTCCCTGCCGTAATGAAAAATATAGATTTGAAGTTGATTCAGAGGGCAGGGTAACGATTTTTGTAGAAAATAAAGGACCGTTTAATTTTGTTGCCCAGAAACTTTTCGGTAAGCCGAAAGTTTCTCAGGTTCATCTTGAGGAATTCGGAAGTTACATCTGGCAACACATTGATGGTATAAGGAATGTTAAGGAAATTGCTGATTTATTGAAAAAGAAGTTTGGTGAAAAAACTGAACCTTTGTATCCGCGTATTTCCTTGTATATGAAAAGCCTTTATGACAATTCATTTATAGTTTATTAAAATAGAAAGTGCCGGTTAAACCGGTGCTTTTTATTTTAAAGCATTAATATAATGGTAAAAAAGTGAATTGTAACACACTCAATAATCCACTATAATTATGTACTATGAATATTAATCCTGTTAATGGTGAAAAAATCAGTGTTCGCGGTGCCCGTGAGCACAATTTGAAAAATGTGGATATAGATATTCCACGCAATAAACTTGTTGTTGTTTCGGGACTTTCAGGTTCTGGTAAATCCAGCTTTGCCTTTGATACATTGTTTGCAGAAGGCCAGAGACGTTATGTTGAAAGCCTTTCTTCTTATGCGCGTCAGTTCCTTGGAACTATGGATAAACCTGACGTTGATTTGATCGAAGGTCTGTCGCCTGCAATTTCAATCGAACAGAAAACTACTCACAAAAATCCGCGTTCCACAGTCGGAACTGTAACAGAAATCTACGACTATTACCGTCTTCTTTTTGCAAGAACTGGAACTGCTCACTGCCCGAACTGCGGCCGCGAAATCCATGAACAGTCTGTTGACCAGATCATCGATTCAATCATGGGCTGGGACAAAGGAACAAAGATTCAGATTTTGTCTCCTGTAATCCGAGGAAAAAAAGGTGAGCATCAGAAAATTTTTGAAGATGCAAAAAAAAGCGGATTTGCACGTGCCAGAGTTGACGGCGTAATGGCTGACCTTGATGAAACAATAAAACTTGACAAGCAGAAAAAACATACAATCGAACTTGTAATCGACCGCATCGTATTAAAAGACGACATAAGAAAGCGTCTTGCAGATTCTGTTGAAACTGCCCTTAACAGCGCAAACGGTCTTATTACAGTTGTAAGAAGAATTGAAAAAGGTGAAGGCCACACAGAAGAAGAAGTAATGTTCAGTCAGAAAAATGCATGTCCTGACTGCGGAATTTCAATTCCAGAACTTCAGCCTCGACTTTTTTCTTTTAACAATCCGTTCGGTGCCTGTCCTGAATGTACAGGGCTTGGCGAAAAAATGGAATTTGACATCGACTTGATGATTCCGGATAAATCTAAATCGTATAACGAACACGGAATCCTTCCTTATAATCCGACTTCTGCATGGAACTCAACCCGTTTTAAAGCTCTCGCTGACGCTTACGGATTTTCTCTTGATACACCGTTTGAAGATTTAACAAAAAAGCAACAGGAAGTAATTCTTTACGGAAGTGATAAACCGCTTCACTGGATTTATTACAAGCAGTCAGGATCGGGAATGTCTGAATATAACGAACCGTTTCCGGGAATTTTGAACGACATGAACAGGCGTTATGTTGAAGCCTGGGGCGACAACATGAAGCAGTCGCTTGAAAAATACATGAGTCACAAAGAATGTTCCTGCTGTCACGGAAAAAAACTTCGTCCTGAGGCGCTTGGCGTTACTGTCGGAAAGAAAAACATCATGGAACTTTGTGAACTTTCTGTTTCTCAGTCAATTGAATTTTTTGAAAAGATCAAGTTTACAAAAACTCAGACTGAGATTGCATCTCAGGTAATGAAAGAAATTAATTCGCGCCTCAGTTTCTTAAAAAATGTCGGGCTTGATTACCTTACACTTGAACGCTCTGCCGGCACTCTGTCAGGCGGCGAAGCACAACGCATCAGACTTGCAACCCAGATCGGTTCAGCATTAACAGGCGTTATGTACATTCTCGATGAACCTTCAATCGGTCTTCACCAGAGAGATAACCAGCGCCTGATTGATACTCTTACATATCTTCGTGATCTTAAAAATTCCGTGATTGTAGTTGAACACGATGAACAGACACTTCGTACTGCTGACTGGATCGTTGATATCGGTCCTGGAGCCGGTGTACACGGTGGAGCCATTGTCGCTTCGGGAACTCCTGAGCAGGTAATGAAGGTAAAAGAAAGCGTTACAGGTCAGTACCTTGCTGGTAAGATAAAGATGGATATTCCTTCTGAACGCAGAAAGGGTAATGGAAAATTCCTTAAGCTTACAGGCGTGTCTGAGCACAACTTAAAAAATGTCAGTATCGAAGTTCCACTTGGAGCGATGACTTGTATCACGGGCGTTTCTGGGTCTGGAAAATCTACTCTTTTAAGTGATGTCTTATATCCTGCGGTAAGCAACAAACTTATGCGTACTAATTATGAGACCGGCGCTTTCAAAAAAATTGAAGGCCTTGAGAGTCTTGATAAAGTCATCAATATTGACCAGAGCCCGATTGGAAGAACGCCTCGTTCAAACCCTGCAACTTATGTCGGTGTGTTTGACGAAATCCGCGACCTTTTTGCTTCGATGCCGGAAGCAAAGGCAAAAGGTTATCTTAAAGGCCGCTTCAGCTTTAACGTAAAAGGCGGCCGCTGCGAAAACTGTCAGGGCGCCGGAACTATTACAATCGAAATGAACTTCCTTCCAGACGTATTTATTCAGTGTGATGTCTGTAACGGAAAACGCTTTAACAAAGAAACTCTTGAAGTTACTTACAAAGGTAAAAACATTACTGACGTTCTTGATATGACAATCGAAGAAGCATGTGATTTCTTTGCACATATTCCTCATATTGCACGTAAGCTTGAAATGCTTAAGTCTGTTGGTCTTGGATACATTCAGCTCGGTCAGTCGGCTTTGACTTTATCCGGCGGTGAAGCACAGCGCGTAAAACTTGCAAACGAACTAGCACGTGTTTCAACTGGTAAGACACTTTATATTCTTGATGAACCAACAACTGGACTTCACTTTGCTGATGTAAAGCAGCTTATGGGAGTTCTTCAGCGTCTTGTTGATCAGGGAAATACAGTACTGATGATTGAACATAACCTCGATGTTATCTGTCAGTCAGATTATTTAATTGACCTTGGTCCTGAAGGAGGATTCAGAGGAGGAACTGTTGTAGCAACCGGAACTCCTGAAGAAGTCGCAGAAATTCCTGAAAGCTTTACAGGCCAGTTTGTTAAGGACATGCTTAAAAAAGCAAAATAGATTCTATGGTACTCGGCAGAAACAGAAACAGTTCAGCTTCTCGTTTTGTATTCAGAAAAATTATTATGATTTTCTGTGTTCTGCTTTTATGTACTGACGTTTTTGCCGGCGAAGGCGAGGATGCCACAGAAGAAAAAACTGTCATTACAATTTTAAATGCTCGAAAAACAAGCAATAAAAAAGACAAGGAAACTGAAGAAGACCTGATTCTTTTTGAAGGCGCCGTAAAAATTTCTGTACAGAAAGGAAATTCAAAAACTGTCATAAGCGCCGACGAAATTGTCTATAACCGCAAACACGAAATGCTTTATGCTGCCGGCAATGTTGAACTTGAGCAGACAGATTCAAGCGGCGCTGTTTCAAATATCAGCGCATCGAATGTTCTTTTTAATACTTCCAGTCTTGAAGGAATTTTCGATGACGGACGAATTGTTCAGGCAGATTAAAATGCGCTAAACATGCCTTCGGGTTCTACACTTGTTGTAGGTTCAGAAATGTTTGCGCGAAATACTTCGGGCACAATTGCATTTAAAAATGGAGAATTAACTTTCTGTAATGACAAGCATCCTCACTGGAAAATCAAAGCAACCAGAATCTGGCTTCTTTCTGGAAATGAATTTGCATTTTTTAATGCCATTTTGTTCCTTGATAATATTCCAGTAATGTATCTTCCTGCATTCTATTATCCTAAAGATGAACTTCTGTTCAATCCGGTTTTCGGTTACAGAAATCGTGTAGGCTTTTTTGTTCAGACAACAACATACCTTTATGGTAGAAAACCGCTTGATACTGGTAATACTACCACTTCATCAAATTCGAACGATGATAATCTTGCAAAATATTTTAACTTTGTAAAACCGACTAAGTTGATGGATCAAAAACTTGAAGGTCTTGTGCTTCATAACCTTGATACAGCTTATACTGGTGATACTTCAAATTATCTTAAGTTAATGGCGGACTGGTATTCAAATCTTGGATTTGGTGTCGGTTTAGATGGAAAATTTAAGCCGACAAAAGTTTTTACAACTCTTGAAGGTAATGTATTCTTAGGCTTTGGAAATAAAATTTATTCGACTTCGATTCCTAATATTTATACGCCTTATGGCCCAGATGGAAAAAAGACTTATGAATCCTCTGATTTTTTAGGTGCAAAAATTCCATTCAGATATAAAGCAGGATTTAAGGTGGGAATAAGTGATCCGTTACCACTTACTTTGAATATGCCGATTTATTCTGATCCTTATTTTAATTATGATTACGGCGACAGAAATGAAACAATGGACTGGTTCAGCTATCTTTTGAATAATCCTGTTTCAGAGAATACAACAACTACAGAAGCTCAGAAAAAATCATCATCAGAGATTACTTCCTTTACCTGGGATTTAACCGGAAATTATTCCTTAAAATTGCCAGAGGCAGTACGTCCGTATATTGATAATGCCTCAATTTCAAATTTTAACTCTGCCATTGCGTTTGGAACAAAAACTTCAACAACAAATACTGATTCAAAGTTTTTCTATCCGTCACAGATTACGCCATTTAAAATTAACGGAACTGTTTCTGGTACTATTTTTTCTACTGACAATAGTTCAAAAAAGAAGAACTATGACAAACCTTCTTATCCAGTTGAATTAATCGCGCCTGATTTTATTGCAGAAAAAAATGCGAAAGATCAGAAGAAGGCAGAAGAAAAGAAGGCTGCGGAATTGAAAACTTCACAATCTTCTAAGACTTCAGATAAAAATAGTTTTAATTTTGAAAAAGACGGACTTGGAAATATTGATTTTAATAAACCTGCTGTTAGTCCAATAACAAAAGATCTCAGTTATAATATTAAATATTCATTTAATCCTGACTTTGGTACTCAGCTGACATATTCTCCTGAAGGCCTTAACAGTGGCTCAGAGTTTAAATGGGACCGTATCCAGTCTTCATATTTATATGTAAAAGCACCGTTTGATCTGTCTGACAACCTTAACTTAAAGAACAGCTTCTTTACAATGGACAATAAAGTGAGCTTTAATCCTTCATTTCAGACACACCCTTATTTGTCAGATGATACAACAAAAGGCGGTTACACTGCAGAAAATATGGCGTCAATCAAAAAATCTGACCTTACTGCAAGTTCATTCGAGATTGTAAATTCAAATACTGTTTCTTTAAAACCATTTTCATATTATCCTACATTTAAGAATACAGGTTTAACATATAAATCAGCAATTAAATTATACCGCACAAAATTCATCGGCGATGCAGATAATCCTGAATGGGACAAACTTACTGTTGATTTTAATGATCCAGATTCAATTACAACTCATTCGCTTGATTTAACATTAAGTGCTTCAGAATTAGGTAATGATTTTACACAGAGTCTTATACTTACTTCATCACTTCCTCCACAGGTAGCAAAGTACTATGGAACGCTCAAACTTGGATTTCCTTATGTAACCTTATCAGGCGAAGCAGGAATAAGACAGAAAAGCAAAGATGATAAAACATGGGTTAAAGATCAGCTCAAACAGGGCATAAATGTGAATCTCTTTGATAATAAACTTTCTTTAACTGAATCTTTTAACTATGATGTTGAAGAGAACAGACCTGATGCGTTAAAAGTTTCACTTACATATTCGGGACTCCAGGTTGCATACACAATGAAATATTCTTCAAAATATGATTTTGATTCATCGTCTGGATGGAAAGATACAGGAAACAAAGAGTTTCTTCCTTACAGTGCAAGTCTTGCATATACAACATCGTCTAAAACTTTCAGAATGTGGAAAAACAGAATCAGCATTGCGCCGACACTTTCAACAAGCCTTGTAGTTGATTTTATTCGTCCAACAAATTCATATTTTATTTTTACTCCGGGACTTACGTTTAAGTTTAACGAGTTCCTTGATTTCTCATTCAGTGCGACATCAAGAAATGATGTTCTTTACAGATATGTTCAAAGAGGACTTGGATATCCAGGAAGAATTCCTGGTGAAGAAAATATTTTTACAGACCTTTTTAATTCCTTCAGATTTGATGATGAAACTATAAGAAAGGGAAGTGGATTTAAACTTAAGTCACTTAATTTCAGTATTACACACGATCTTCATGACTGGGATCTGAAATGTGATTTTAAAATTGAACCGAGACTTGTTACAGATTCAAATGGCGCTAAGTCATATGACTTCAGTCCGTATTTCTCAATTTCTGTAGTCTGGCGTCCAATGGAAAGTATTAAAACTGAGATTCTTGATGAATATGGAAAGTGGCAGCTGAAGTAGTATCAGTACTCCGGCTCCCACTTTAGATTTTTAACTTATTTCTTTGAACAATTAGTTGTCATTTTCAATTTTTTCAAGGATTCTTTTTTCGTTATATCTAAGGAGACAGAAGCCGCCAATGAGACAGAAAATACTTGCAGTAATTGCAACGAGTCTGTATCCCAAAGTTGCAAGTGAAGTAAATGTAAGCATTGCAACGCTCTGTCCGAACTTGAAGGCAAAGGTTCTTGCGGCGAAGAACATTCCGGATCTGTTTTCTCCAGTTTCTACTGTTTCGCACTGAGCAATATCAGCAACCATTGCCTGTGGAAGGATTCCGAAGATTGCCATTGGGAATGCACCAAGAACAACAACGATTACAGCCTGCACTTCTGGTTTTACAACAAGAAAGTCACCTGCAAGTCCTGTAAGGAAGAAGGTCAGACAGAAAGCCATAAAGGCAACAAATACACATGCTTTTTTACCGATTTTTCTTGCCATAAGGTTTACTACTGGATAGAAGAGAAGGCTTACGGCAGTCAAACCGACGAACATGTAGGTTGCAAATTCTTCAGGGAGCTTGAAAAGTTGTGTTACAAAGAAGGCAAGTCCAGTCTGGAAAAGTGTAAGGGCAAACCAGTAAACAAGATCTTGGATAACAAAGATTTTGAAGTCATGGTTCTTGAAAGTTTTCAACAGTGAGCTGAACATGTTTGTTTTTGAAGGAACAATATTTACATAGTCTTTTTCGTTGATAGTGAATACTGGAATAAAGAGGAATACAATCGAAATACCCGAAATAATTCCGAATGTCAAGCGCATTGCATTAATTCTTTCCATTCCAAAACTTGAAATGAAAATATTCCATACTACAGGAGCTACGTAAGCAATTGCTGTACCAACGATGAAGGTAAGAGAAATACAAGTTGAGATCTGAAGTTTTTCTTCCTGGGTATGAGCAAGCTCTGCAATCAGTGATGTGTATGGAGTACAGTAACAGGTAATAAGGAAATAATAGAGAGTAACAAATACACAAAGCCATACAGTGTTAATCTGAGAAACAGTTCTGACAGGTGCACAGAATACAAGCACTGTTACGACAGCAAGAGGTAATGCAGAAAATTTAAGGAATGGAATTCTGCGTCCAAGTTTAGATCTGCAGTTATCAGAAAGACTTCCGATAAGAGGATCTGTGATGGCATCAAAAATACGACCGGCAGCAGTAATCAAACCGATGATTGTTAAAACACCAAAAACAACTGTTCCCTGTGGAATGAACAGAGTCATGTCGGCATCAATTTCAGTTTTTGCAGGCTGATAAAAATAAACAAGCCAGGAACCGATGAGTCCGCTGAGCATAGACCAGCCTAACTGACCTAATGCGTAGCACCACATTTTTCCTTTAGTAATTGATTTTAAGTTTTCCATATTTCCTCCAAATGTAAACTTACAACTTATGGTTTTATAGAATTAAGCAGCATTTCTATAAGCAATTTTATTTGTTTTTGAGCAGAAACTTCTGCGTTCATGGTCAAAAGATTTTCTGATAAAGATAGTTTCTGAACCATGCTGAAAAGGGAATGCATTATGGTGTAATACAATTCTCTGTCAGTAAAGCCTTCAGGACATTTGATTGTTTTGTCTTCAATACCTTTGTTGATTGAATCAAGAATCTTGTCCTGAATGAACTTGATGCTTTCTTCATAGTCATCAAAGTTTTCCTTTGTTATATCCTGTCTGAATACGTATGAATCGAAGAAGTAGATAAAACGAAGAAAGGCTCTGTCTTCTTCAAACAGGTCGTTAAAAACTTCAAATATTGTTCTGAGCTTTTCAAAGCCTGTTTTATTTTCAAACGCTTCACCTGAAATTACAGGAAGTAGTCTTGTACTTCTTTCGTTCCAGGCCCACACTGCTGTATTAATTGCAATCTGATCCTTTGTTTCGTAATAACGATAGATGGATGCAACACCGATTTCAGCTTTTTTTGCTATGTCAGTTATTGCGATAAAATCAATTCCTTTTTCAGAAAAAAGATCGAATGCACTTGAAAGTATTCGTATTTTTCTCTGTGATTTTACGTCTTGTTTTTCTTCATTATATTTTTCGATAGCAGTCATTATTTAGCCTTTGCCTTTGATGAAGTTTTTTTAGCTGCTGGTTTTTCAGTCTTAACTGCTGGTTTTGCAGATTTAGCAGCAGGTTTTGCGGTAGTTTTTTTTGCAGGAGCTTTTTTTCCTACAGCGGCTTCTACAACCTTGTATGCTCCGTCGTACATTCCGATTGTTTTATTGCGGAGAATGTTTTCGCACATTTTCAGATAAAGTTCTTTATCATTAATGAGATTCTTAGCCATAGAAGCTGCCAGCTCAGGTGTTTCGCATTCAACAGTTCCATCACCAATTTCGTGAGAATGAATTGCGCCCCACATTTCATGTCCGCCGATTCGTCTGATGAAAAGTTTTGGAACTGGGTAGAAGGCAAGTTCACTAGGCTTTGTAACAAGAACATCTGAAGCGCGGATAAGAAGGTTTGTAATGTAAACAGCTGCAAAAATATCTTTGTTGCAGAATACATGGATTCCGCGGGAAGAAGCTTTGTCTTTTCCGCTGATTGCTTTTTCTGCAAACTCAGCTTCACAAGCCCAGTCATTGAAATATGTTTTAGTGAAGGTTTTGAAAATTCCCTGATTGATTTCTGGTACATTTTTCTGAATCAGGTCCCAGACATTCATGTAATCACCGCAGTTGATGTAAAGACAAGCTTTTTCTTCCTGAATGTATGGAAGGAGAGTTTTGAGAATCTTTGAGAAGAATTCTCCCTGAGCTCCTGCACCACCAATTGTAAAAAGAAATCTTACAGGTTCGCCTTTCTTTGCTCTTTCAATTCTTTTTTTACAGTCAGCCTCAAGGTTTACAACCATTTCGTCGTCAATGTAGTGACCGGCATAGAAAATGTCTTTGTCCTTCATTGGTTTTAAAACCTTGTCACCGTCAAAGCCGAGAAGGTATTTATAACCGAGATAAGTTTTTTCTGTCTGCACTGCATGAATTGCACCTTCACTCAAATGAAGTCCCATCGGCCAATTATCAGGAATTGCATTTACGACATGTGTCATACCTGCATGAACTGCACCCTGACTTGGCCAGACATGTGTTGCGATATAAGGTGTGTCTTTAGGAAGATCACGATAAAGGCTTGTAAAAAGTTCACTTGTTTTCTGATCGTCTGCATTGTATGAAAGCTTTTTAAAACCTTCATAGTTCATTGGTTCCCATACAAATTTGTTGAACAGCTTTGATTTCTGAGAAAGACGTGAACCGAGAGAGTAGAGGTCATTCTGTGCAGAAATGATGCTTGTTGTAGTTGTTCCCTTGAAGGAATTTAAGTCCATCCAGATTGGAGTAAAGCCCATTGCGTGTGCGGCACTTGCCATTGCCATTGAGATTCTGTAATGACCAAAGCCCATGCGGATGTTTCCGATGATTACAGATTTTTTTGGTAATGTGAATTTTTCTTTGGATGGAGTTCCGTCTGTGTTTTCTTCAATAACAAGATTTTTAACTCCCATTACCGGAGTAAGAACATCATTGTCTACAAGCTTAAATTTGTAAACAGTGTCTCTGTCATCTGCAAATTTATCAATAAACTTTTTCTGTGTCTTACATGCTTTCTGAAAATCTTTCTTTGAAATTTCATTTCCAAAAATAGTTTTGCTTAATTCCATAAATAATCTCCCTTATAAAGCTAGAAACTTTTTATAATTCAATGAATGAATGTTTTCTAACCTTTGCGTTACAACGACTGCATTCGTAGTCTTTGTCGCTAAGATTTAAGATAAATTTTTTCTCTGAAGCATTTTCCGAAACAAAGTAAACTTTGTCCTTTACAGGTACTGCTTCAAAGTTTTTACCATAATACTTTTCTTTTAATGCAAGAATCTTCTTTGCAAGTAAAACTTCTTCTTCTGATACTGAAGAAGCTGGATCATCGGAATACATCATCTGGCTTCCAAACATAAATGCAACTGCACTTACAAGAAGTTTTTCTTCTTCATCAAGAGAACAGTTTTCCTTTCTGATAAAGAGAACGTCAGGGTCATTCAGGAATACAGTTTTGTTCCAGAGATTTCTTCCGATTGTGTCCTGCATGTTAAGATAAGCACTTGTTCTTCCGTTCCAGTTGAATTTTACGTTTCTGTAATCTTCCCAGTGTTCTTTTGTATCACAGCCGATTCTGGTAAGAGGAAAGTTGTTGAAACTTAATTCAAACGGAGCGCCGCAGCCTAGATAGCAGACCTTGTTTCCGTTTGAAGATTTTGTTCTTGAAGTAAGAATGTTTACGGCTTTAGCATAGTGTTCATAAGCACTGCCACCGTTTTTAAATTTTCCGTTGAGCATTCCTGCATAGAGAAAGTCGAGTTTTAAGTATTCAAATCCCCATTTATTGATTGCTTTGTTCATCAAGGCATCAAGGTGAGAGAGAACTTCTTCATTACTTAAATCGAGACAGTAGAAAGTTCCGGGAAGTGCTTTGAAAATATTGCAATGCATTTCTCCCCAGAAAGGATTGAATCCGGCACCGACAAGCTTGCCCTTGTCATTGCGCAAAAGCCAGTTCGGATGTTCAACTGCAGTTTTGCTTCTACTGTCAATGATAAACGGAGCAATCCACAAACCAGGAATAAAATCTTTGTCCTTAATTTTTTTAACAATATCTTCAGGCTTAGAAGCAAAGCGATTCTCATTCCATTCCCAATCCCCTAGGGCAATTTCCCAGCCGTCATCAATCTGGAATACACAAGGATCAGAACTTTCTTTGCGGTTAAGAGAAATAAGATTGTCTGTTGTCGTAATTGATTCTAGATCTTCTAGAATTAGTTTTTCATCGATATCAGCGTAATGGTTGTACCATGATTCCCAGCCCTGACTTAAATTTCCGAGATGGCTTACAGTACCAAAGCGTTCTGCATAATTTTTACTTTCAGGATTTGAACTTCCAAAAAGAATTTCAATTTTAGCTTTTGCTTCTTCAAAGGAATCTGCAGCAAAGAAAGCAATCTGAGAAACAAGTTCATCTTTTTCGTAAACTTTCTTTGTGTCTGCAACTGTGATTTTACAGCTGTTCTTTTTTCTGTTGATTATAAACTGAACCGGCGCAGAAACTTTTCCGTTTACGTTTCCTGTTGAGGCAATTACAAAATAGCGGTTTTCGATTCTGAAGTAGGTAATGAACTGAGCAAGAATGTTTTTCTTTGAATAATCTTTTTTATCTGTTCCAGGAACTGTAAGGTAAACATTCCACTGTGGAACAACATTGTTTTTTAGTGAAAGCTGTTTCTGACCTGGAAGAATTTCAAAGCCCGGAGCCCATGACTGCCAGCCGCCTGGATTTACAAAAGATTTTGAAAGTGAAGTTCCGAAGCCTGTGTCTCTGTTATCAAGACTTTCTTTGAATGCAAGAACTGTTTCGTTGAAGCGTTCTGTCAAATCGAAGGTTTCAATGACGCTGTTAACTTTAGAAAGGTTAGAGGAATTTTCAGATGCATAATAGTTATAACGAAGGATTCCGTCTGCAAGTTTTTCCTGAACAATGTTCAAAGATAAATTATTGAGTTTCATTTTATATTCCTCTCAAGTTGATAGCAGATTAATCTAATTGATAGCGTTACTATCATTTAGATTAATATAAACCCTGTTTTCTCTGTTGTCAAACAAATATTTTAAGATTATTATAAAAACATGAAGAATTTTTTAAGAAAATCATTTGTTTTATCAGTTGTTTCTATTATATCAGCCTCAATGCTTTTAACTTCCTGCCTTTCAACCTTTATGGATTCGCTTGACGGAGTTCTTGGAACAGGTTCCGGAAAATCCACAGTTTCCTTTACAAACGATGAAGCTGTTTTTGCCTTAAAAGATGCACTTGTAGAAGGAATCGGCAGTGCCTCTAAAAATCTTTCTAAAACTGACGCATATTTTAAAAACGCTGCACTTAAGATTCTTTTACCGTCAGAAGCTCAGCCAATCCTTGATGTGTTGAATCAGATTCCGGGAGGGCAGAGCCTTGCAGACAATGTAGTGCTCAGACTTAACCGTACTGCCGAAATTGCCGCAAAAGATACAGTTTCAATTTTTACCTCTGCAATCAAAACTATGACAATTGTTGACGGAATCAAAATTGTTACCGGCTCAAATACAGCAGCCACACAATATCTTAAAAATAAATGCTACGACAAGCTTGTAACTTTATATAAGCCTATGATTAATTCCGTTTTGAACAAACCTCTTATAATGAACATGTCAGCAAACGAAGCCTGGACAAATCTTGTTACAACTTACAACAAGTACGGACAGATTCCAAATGCCGCTGCAAAACTTACAGGTTCAGCACTTCCGTTCCCGCCAGTTGAAGTTGACCTGGCAAAATATGCGACCGAAAAAGCCCTCGACGGTCTGTTCTTAAAAATCGGAGAAGAAGAAGGAAAGATTCGTAAAAATCCATTTAATTATGCTTCGAATATGATTCAGAAAGTATTCGGCTCTTTGATTAAATAACAAAATACAAAAAAAATCAGGCCTGCCATTAACAGCCAGGTGCAAATGCACTTCTGTTAAGACAGGCCTGAATTATTTTAAACCAACATTCTATTCATTGTCTTTAACTTTTGTAATCTTAAATTCCTTCAAAGTAAGACCGCTCTGCGCAAAGTAAAGATTCAAAACAGTGTTTCGGCTCAAAGGTCTGTCCATTGTAAGACCTTTAGCTTCGTATGCTCCGTGAGTTCCGTTCCAGCAGAGGACTGCGACATTTACACCGTTGTAAGAAACGCTTACATTTACCTGTGCTAAATCGTTGTCGCCTGTTTTACCTACAAGCTCGATACGATAGAAGTGCTTGTCTTTTGTAACAATACCGAAGCTGTAAGATTTGCCGCGGCTTGTATCAACGTGATCGAGCGGAATTGAAAGTCCGTCATAAGTTTCGAAGTATTCAATCTTGTCAGTTGCTCCGTCCATTGCTGTTTTCTTTCTGTTTTTGATTATTACTTCAATATCACGGTTTTCAAGACGTGCCTGCGCATGACTTTTCTTTAAGAACAGCACTGTGTTGTATGCCGAGCGCAAAAGTTCTGCGCGTGTAAGTTCGCCGGCAGAAAGGGCAGTGAGTGTATTGTCGTTGTGGGAATTTTCTGCAGCATCAGGAACTACCATGTAAAGGTCATTCTGTGCGCGGACATTCTGTGCAATGTTAAAGCGGACAGGTTCTTTTCCTTCGTCGTTTGTCATTGCCCACCAGTCTGTCATTACAATTCCGGTAAAGCCCCAGTCTTTGCGGAGAATCATTGTAACAAGGTCGTAGTTTCCTGAAGTCCACATTGAGTTTACGCTTCCGTAAGAAGTCATGATTACGTCTGCGCCGTTTTTTACTGCCATTTCAAATCCAGGTAAATAGATTTCGCGCAAGGCTCTTGCACTTACAACTGAGTTAGAAACCCAGCGGCCTGCTTCCTGGTTGTTGCAGCAGAAGTGCTTAAGGGAACCTGTAACGCCTGCACTGTGAAGGCCAAGAATATTTGCTGTTGCAAAAACGCCTGTTACATAAGGATCTTCTGAGAAGTACTCGAAGTTTCTTCCGTTAAGCGGATGGCGTCTCAAGTTGATTCCAGGGCCGAGAAGAATATCGATTTTGTTGTAAACCATTTCCCAGCCTGTAAATTCGTAAAGGTCCTTAACGAGTTCTGGGTTAAATGTACACGCCTGGCATGTTCCGTTAGGCAGGCTGAATGCCTGAGCGCCAGAGTCCATTCGGATTCCTGAAGGGCCGTCAGTACAGCAGCAGCAAGGGATTCCCTTGTCGTTCATTGATTTTGAAACACCTCCGAATGCTGCAGCAGTGCCGGCAGTTACCTTTGGACTTCCCATGCCTTCGCCGCGAACTATACAGCTCAATTCTTCGTCACTCAATGTTTTGATTACAGAAAGAACGTCCTGGTCAAGGTCAGTTCTTTCTGTAAAATTGTCCAGTTCGCTTAAGTTTTCGTTACGATGTCTGTTCTGGTAAGGTGCAGCTGCATCTACCTTCTCGTTTTCAAAAGAGATTGTATTTGTGTTTTTATCAAGCACGGCTTTCATTCTGTCAAATGAAACAACTGGTTTTAATGCGTCAGATACTTTTTCGATAACGATAAGTTCATCAAGAGTAAACTCACCGATTTTAGAAATATTTCTTACACTGTTTCCGGCAAAGATTTCGTAAGTTCCTTCTTCACATACAAAGCTGTCAATGTTTCCTGTAACGCCAGTGTCGTCAAAAGAACGGATTCTTGAAATATCAAATTCAAAATTAAGTTTTGCAGTTTTTCCTTTTTTAAGAAGGGAAGTTTTCTTGAAGTCTGCAAGAACAAGTGCAGGCTTTCCGAGTTTTCCCTGAGGCTGCTTGACGTAAATTTGAACAACTTCTTTACCAGAAACTTTTCCGGTATTTTTAACTTTTACGTCAAACTTTACGCGAGGAAGATTTCCGCTGTTATCAAATTCAAAATCTCCGACATTGATTTCAAAATCTGTATAAGAAAGACCGAAGCCAAAAGGGTAGAGAACTTTGTCTTTTGCAGCGCTTTCAAAATATCTGTAGCCGACATAAATGTCTTCTGCATAAACATTGTCTTTAAGGCTTCCGAAGTTTGCACTTGAAGGATAATCTTTAATCGAGCATGCGATTGTGTCAGTGAGTTTTCCTGAAGGGCTTTCAATACCTGTAAGGATATCGCTTACACCAAGGCCGCCGACCATTCCTCCCTGCCATGCATAGAGAACTGATTTGATATTGAACTCTTTTACAAAGTTCATGTCGACGATATTGCCGGTGTTGAAAACAATACATGTTTTTTCAAAAGCTTCAGAAACGTTTTTGATCATTTCTTTTTCTGTTGCAGTTAAATACCATGAACCTTCTGTTTCAAGATTGTCTTTGTCTTCGCCGGCAGTGCGTCCGATTATGATTACGGCAGCGTCATCTCTTGAAGCACATTCAGATGCAAGTTCCTTTGAAACAGGCATTTCTTTCTGACACCATGGTTCCTGTCCCCAGCCGATTCCCACCTCAAACGGATTTTCTTTTTCCCATTCAAGATAAACGTTTTCAAGTTCTTCATCGACTTTTACTCTTGCGGAATTTTTAAGTCCGTCAGTGATTCCATAAATGTCGGAAACGTTTACCATTCCTCCGGAACCTGTTCCGCTTTTATAATAGTTGTGCTGAATTCTTCCGAATACGGCAACTTTAGTTCCCTTTTTTAATGGAAGAACATTGTCTTTATTTTCTACAAGTACACAGCCTTCAGCAACGACACGGCGTGCAGCTTCTGCATATTTATTCCAGTCGAGAATTTTTTTCATAAAATAAAACTCCACAAATTATTTTCTGTTTCAACAAGTAATCTAGTGAGCAATTAATAGTAAACTTGTAACTTTGAATATACATAATTGATGATTTTTAGTCGATACAAAAAACTGAATTATTCTGTCACTATCTAGCAATAAAACGTCGTTTTTTCTATAATATTTAAACATTTTCCTTATGAAAACTTCAGTTTTGAATAAATTTCTTCTATTTATTTTATTATTTTTCTCAGCTGTGTTTGTTTCCTGCAGCAATAATACTGTTGATAAAGTTGAACTTGATTCAGGCTGGAAATATTCCCTTAAAAATCCCAACACAGAAGAAGTGTCGTTACAATATCTTCCTGATGCAGAACTTGAAAACCTTCAGAATTTCATTCCCGGCAAAAGCGGCACAATCTATCTTACAAAAACCTTTATGCTTCCTCAGTCTCTGCAAAAAAAAGACATCGCATGTTATTTTGGCCGCATTTCATATTCCGATCGTGTTTATCTTAACCATTATCTAGTAGGCTCAACAGGCTTTGACGAAAAGAAAAAATATTCTTCAGGCTACGAACCTCGTTTTTATGACATTCCTGAGGAATTATTACTGCCCGGAATTAATACAATTACAGTTGAAATTTTCGTTCAGAATAGAGGCTATTTCAGGTCAAATGCTTTTCTTTCCCTGCACAATACTGCAAAGCTTGCATGGGTAGCTGACCGTTTCTGGAATAGCCAGATTTATCTTGTTTTTGCATGTATTTTATTATTCCTCGGATTTTATTCGCTCAAGACTTTCGTTAAAATTAATTCAAAGCGTGACGTTTTGTTTTATTCGTTAATGTGTTTTATCTCTGTTTTTGCACTTTCACTTTTTTATGTAAACGAACTTCCGTTTTTTAATTTTTACAAGCTTAATTACAATATTTTCTATAAAGTAACAGGCTTTGTTCTGCCTGCCGTTATTTTCTTTCTGTTTACGCTTTTCGTTGATTCCTTTTTTGAAAGAACTGTCAAAACAAATATCATAATAATACGTGCCGCAGTCCTGATTGTTCCTCAGCTCGTTTATCTCTGCATTCCGATGAGGCTTTCAATAGGTTTTATAAGCTGGATTCCATATTTTGGATTTATTCCCGGAATAATTCAGGTGATTTTTGTTTTATACCTTCAGATGAATTCTTCTAAAAGGAATTCTATAAAGCTTACACTTTGTGTTTCTCTAGTACCGCTGTTTTTGCTGTTTGATCTTTTCTTCCATAACGGTATGAGCCTGAATTATCTTCCTTACCTGACAAACGCAGGCTGGCCAATGTGTATGTTTGCCACAATGTTCCTAATCTCAACAAAAAAAATCACGGAACTTAAAGAAGAACTTTCTACCGCAATCGTTCCTGTTAACAAAATATATTCTCAGCCTGAACCAGAAATCGTAATAATGTCGTCACAGCCTGCGCTCCCTGAACACCAGACCTTTGATCTTAATAAGGCACCTGTATTCGACAACTTTGAAATTGCATTCTGTCACAAACCGTCAGGAACTCTTTCTTCCAATATGTTCGAATTCTTCACTGATTCAAATATCCTTAAGGGGCTTGCTTTCTGTGAGGCGTCCGGAAGTGACTCTTCGCTTGAACAGTTTATAAGTCTTGCAAAAAATTCTGTATCGGTAAATTTTACTGACGGTAATCTTCTGCCTTTGACTAAAGTTATGCAGAATATTAATACCGGCATTATTAATGAAAAAGGGGACTGTGATAATTCCCTTAGCGCAATCCTGATACGCCTTCTTGATACCAGAATTGAATATGTCAATGTCGGACACGCGCCTGCCTTTTACAGAAACGAAAAAGGTTCCAAGTGTATGGCAATTCAGATTAATTCAGACATATATGCCCAGCAGGCTCAGGGAACTGTCGGTACAGAAGAAATTACTTCAGATTACAAGGGAATTGGTTTTGCCTTTAATCATGGCGATTCAATCATAATCTATTCCGATTCTTTCATGAATGCGTCAAATGTTCACGGCGAACCTTTCGGTCAGGACAGAATCTGTCAGGCTTTTTTACAGAGCCCTGCAGAATCGGCCGAAGCAAAACTTTCGTATATCATCAATATGTTCCAGAACTATACGCATGACGTGCCTGTAAAAAAAGATCTTACAGTAATTATCGTCCAGAAAAAATAAAATTTTCTTCAAAGAAAACTGAAATTTCCTCTAAATTCCTTGAAATTCCTTGCAAATTCCTCTTAAAATTCAATTTTTAAATTTGACTTCTGCTTCATTGTGTCGTAAAATAGTAGCAATAATATAAACGATTCATTTCGGTGAATCAAATGGGAGGCCATAAATGGCTAAAGTAGAACTTAAAGGTATTGGAAAGATCTACGACGGAAATGTTCGCGCCGTAACTAATTCCAACATCACAATCGAAGACAAAGAATTCTGTGTTTTCGTAGGACCATCTGGATGTGGTAAATCAACAACTCTTCGTATGATCGCAGGTCTCGAAGACATCTCTGAAGGAAAACTCTTCATTAACGGTAAAGTAATGAACGATATTCCACCAAAAGACCGCGATATCGCAATGGTATTCCAGAACTATGCTTTGTATCCACATATGTCAGTATATGACAACATGGCATTCGGTCTTAAAATCCGTCGTATGGACAAGAGTGAAATCGACCGTCGTGTAAAAGCTGCTGCTAAACAGCTCGACCTCGAACAGTACCTCACACGTAAACCAAAGGCTCTCTCTGGTGGACAGAGACAGCGTGTTGCTGTAGGACGTGCTATCGTTCGTAACCCAAAAGTATTCTTGTTCGACGAACCACTTTCTAACCTTGATGCTAAACTCCGTGTAACAATGCGCTCTGAAATTGCTGCACTTCACAACAGACTTCAGGCTACAATGATCTACGTAACACACGACCAGATCGAAGCTATGACACTCGGTGATAAAATCGTTGTAATGAAAGACGGTATTATCCAGCAGATCGGTGCTCCATTGTACCTCTACAACAACCCAATCAACAAATTCGTTGCAGGATTCATCGGAACACCTCCAATGAACTTCCTCAAAGTAAAAGTAGTTGAAAAGGGCGGAAAAGTAATCTGTGACGAAGGTTCATTCGAAGTTACACCTTGCAAAGCTCACGAAAAAGCTCTTAAAGAGTTCGTAGGAAAAGAAATCTGGTTCGGTATTCGTCCAGAAGACGTTGAATACTCAGAAAAACCATCAGCAGGTGCAATGCAGATGAAGATTTCTAACAAAGAACCACTTGGTGCTGAAACACACCTCTTCCTTACAACAAACAAAGGACAGAACCTTATCGCAAAGACAACTGTAAACGCACAGTTCCGTCTTGGTGATACAGTTAACCTTATTCCAGATATGGAAAAAGCTAAATTCTTTGATTTGGAATCAGAAGTTAATATCGTAGACGATATCAAAAAGGAATGGTAATTTAATTACCTGACTTTTTAGAAGTCTTTGAGAAAGCGGATTACCGTGCAAACGGGGTCCGCTTTTTTTTGTGTACTTTCCTCTATAATTCTGCTATATTCATTTTATGATAAGAAAAAATTCAATTGTACTTTATAAAAATCAGGTTGCTGTTGTAAGCGACATTGAAGCAGATAAATACATAATCCAGTTTTGTTCCTTTCCTCTAACACAGGACAATATTGCTAAGTTCGGAAGCAAAGGCTTTTCTTCGTCTGAGCAGAAAGTCCGTGACAAAGATATCATATGCATTTCTAAATCAGAAAATCCTGCAAAATATAATCTTGGAGATTTGATAAAAGTTTTTGATGCTGATATTGATTCAAAAATTAAAGAGGCGTGGGAACTCCTTTCAAGCGATGAAGGAACTGCTCAGGGAATCAGTTTCTTTGAACTTGCAGAGCTTGTAGATTCTGAATATGACGACAAAAAAGCGTGGTTTATTTATAATGCACTTGTAAACAGTGCAGAGTTTCTTCTTTCTGAAGACAAATCAGAAATCAAGTTTAATGTACGTTCACAGGAAGAAATCGACGAATTAAATAAAAAACGAAATGAAAAGCAGCATGAAAAAGAACAGCGTGAAAATTTTATCCAGAGACTTAAAGCAAAAAAACTTCTTCCCGAAGATTCAATCTTTATGGGAGATGTTGAAGCTTTTGCTCTCGGAAAAACTGATAAATCAAAAACACTTTCGGATGCAGGTTTTTCACAGGATATTGAAAAAGCTCACAAGCTTTTAATTGATACTGGAATCTGGGATTATACTCGAAATCCTTATCCGCTTCGCTGGGGACTTTCAATTCAGTCAGCTAAAGAAGGACTTAAAGCTCCGCCTCAAGAAGAACGCCTTAAAGTTCCGGGAACTGCATATGCAATAGATAACAAATGGTCGAAAGATCCGGATGATGCAATTGCCTTTGACGGAAAATACCTTTGGGTTCATATCGCAGATCCTGCAAGTACAGTTATGCCTGACAGTTCAATTGATAAAACTGCAAGAGATCGTGGGGCTACTTTATATATTCCAGAAGGTGCCAGCCGCATGCTGGCAGAAGACTGCCTTGAAGATTATGCACTTGGACTTAGAAAACCAAGTTTTGCATTGTCGTTTCGTCTTGAGCTTGAAGAAACCGGCGCGATTAAAGAATGCAAAGTTTTTAAGACCGAAGTTACTGTTGAATGCATTACATACGAAGAAGCAGATCAGAGAAAAGATTCTCCTGAATTGAAACCTTTGTATGAAATTGCAAAACGCAACATTGAAAGAAGAAATGCGCAGGGGGCTGTTAACATCAACCTGCCGGAAGTTCATATAACTGTTGATCCAGAAACAAAAAAGGTTTCAATCTGTAATATCACTGAATATGAATCCGCAGATGTTGTTCGCGAAATGATGCTTCTTGCAGGTGAGGGCGCTGCGCACTTTGCCTTTGCGAATAATATTGCCTTTCCTTATGTCAGCCAGGAAGCTCCCGAAATTCCTCAGAACCTTCCAGACGGTCTTGCAGGCGAATTTAAGACAGTAAAATCAATGCACAAGAGAAGTGTCGGTGTAACTCCAAGCGCCCATGCCGGTATCGGAATCGGAATGTACAGCCAGGTAACTTCACCGCTTCGCCGTTACTCAGATTTGATTGCCCACCAGCAGCTTCGTGCATTTATCGACGGCCGTCCGCTGCTTGATAAAAATACCATGCTAGAAAGAATCAGTGCAGGTGATGAAGCTGCGATTGCCTGCAAGAAGGTAGAAAGAAAAAGCAATATGCACTGGACTCTTGTTTATCTTCTTCAGAACCCGGACTGGACTGGCGAAGCAGTTTATGTGGAACAGAAAGGAAATGTCGGAGTATTTTTGATTCCTTCGATTGCACAGCAGGCTACACTTGTTCCTTCAAAACCGTTAAATTTGAACGATAAAATTACAGTTAAAGCTTCAAATATTGATATTTCGACACAATCTGTAATTTTTAATGAAGTTTTATAGGAAATTTCATTAAATAGCTTCATTTTATAATGAAAATAGTATCTTTTTGTATACAGTAGGTTTTCCGTTGTATTTTCTTTCTCAGGTTAGTGTATACAAAAAGATACGAATATGAAGTAACTTTTTCTATGTCTATAAATGTATACAGATTGTTACTCTATAATTAGTAGTAATTAAAAAATGAAGTATTATTAAATGTTACCAGTGATTCGTATCTTTTTTTATATTTCTATATATTATAAAGAAATAACATGTTTTTACTTAAAAATTCCTTTAAAAACAAAAGTTGGCACAGTTTATGCTATATAATTATGGTCGTTTATAATGAGAGTTTATATTTTGGAGAGAGTATAAGCGGAGAGAGTTTGTTATAAACGACATTAATTGCATATAATCCGTACCCTTTTATATACGGCATTATGGACATTAAGAGAGTTAAATTATAAAATAAGAGATGGAAGCATTGCTTTCATCTCTTATTTTTTTTAACACGGAGTTTTGTTTTGGAAACTAAAAAACGCAGCACAAAAAAAACTGGTTCCACAAAGACAAGAAAAACAGCGTCTAAAACTCCAAAAACAAAGAGAACGACTTCAAGCTCAAGAACAGCTTCAAAATCTAGAACTGGAACAAGAAAAAGAAGAGCCAGTTCAAAAAACAATACAAAGCTTCTCATATTCTTATTGATTGCACTTATCTGCTGTATTACCTTTATTGTAATTAACAGTCTTATTCCATGGGTAAAATCTAATAATCAGAATGACGAAACAGGTTCCTTTGATTCTCAGATTGTACTGGACGGACCTGAAGCTGAGCTTTTAAATGAAGCGATTATGAATGCAGCCCAGCAGAAACCAAAGCCAAAAGATAAGACTGCATCAAAACCTGAGGCAAAACCTTCAGAAAAAACAGAAACAAAGCCTTCAGAAAAGCCGGACTCAAAACCTGTAGATAAACCGGACGCAAAACCTGTAGATAAACCAGAAACAAAACCTGCAGAAAAACCGGATACAAAACCTGCAGAGAAGCCTGAAACAAAACCTGTTGAAAAACCTACGCAAGTCTCGTTTAACTTTCCGCAGGCTGTAAATAAAGCTCAGATTGTTTTCCTGCTCGATGACGGCGGACAGAATCTTTCGCAGTTAGAAAAATTTACTTCTTTACAGATGCCGCTTACAATTGCAGTATTGCCAAAACTTGCTCATTCTAAAGACGCAGCTCAGAAAGTCCGCGCTTCAGGAAAAGAACTCCTGCTTCACCAGCCGATGCAGTCTGTGAACAGTTCTGTAAATCCAGGCCCTGGAGCTATAAAGCCACAGATGTCTGATGCAGAAATCCGTGCGCTTTTAGCCGAAAACTTTGATGAAGTAGGGCCGATTGCAGGTTTTAACAATCATGAAGGTTCTGCGATTACAGCTGATGCGCACAAGATGGAAGTCATCATGAAATATGCAAGCGACAATGGTGTGTTCTTCCTTGATTCGAGAACTAACAAAGATACTCAAGTTCCTTATGTATGTCAGGCGCTTGGATATTCCTATTACGAAAGAAACGGATTGTTCCTCGACAACAAGCTTACACAAGCAGAAAAAGATCAGGGACTTACAATGCGCACTAAAGCGCTTGATCTTATCAGAAAAAATATAGATAAGGCAAATAAAGAAGGCGTTGTAATTATGATAGGACATGTGTGGTCTGCTGACTGGCTTGCTCAGGTTTTAAAAGATATCTATCCGGAACTTAAGGCAAAAGGTTATACTGTTACGACAGTTTCAAAATGTAAAGGTAAAAAATAGAGGTTTATATAGATGAAGGTTTTAGGAATTGAATCAAGCTGTGACGAAACAGCCTGCGCTATCGTAGAAGACGGAAAGACAATTTTAAGCAATGTTGTTGCAACCCAGATTCCTTTTCACAGAGTGTATAAAGGCGTAGTCCCTGAAATTGCAAGCCGTAAACATGTTGAATGGATTTTGCCGGTTGTAAAGCAGGCTCTTAAAGAAGCAGATCTTACTCTTGATGATATCGATGCAATTGCATCTACAAACAGACCTGGCCTTATGGGTTCACTTCTTGTAGGTCTTACATTCGGTAAGACACTTGCTTGGTCATTAAACAAACCTTTTATTGCAGTAAACCACATGCTCGGACACCTTTACGCATCGCACCTTGCAAACGATATTCCGTATCCGTACATCGGGCTTTTAGTTTCTGGCGGCCACAGCATCATCTGTAAAGTTTCGGGCTTTGATGACATTGAAGTTATGGGAACAACTGTTGATGATTCTGTCGGTGAAGCATTTGATAAAGTTGCAAAGTTCTACGGTCTTGGTTACCCGGGCGGTGTGATTATTGATAATTTGGCAAAAAACGGTGACAAGAGGGCATTCAGTTTTCCGACACCAAAGCTCGACAGTACAGAACACCGCTATGATGTTTCGTTCAGCGGACTTAAGACTGCGGTAATTCATCAGCGTGATATGTTTTGGAACGAAGGCTATGAAAAGTCAAACGAAAATATGTGTGCCGCATTCCAGGAAACTGCATGTAAGACAATCGTAAGCCGTCTTTTAAGAGCCGTTGATGATACTGGACTTAAGACTGTTGTTGCAGGCGGCGGTGTTGCAGCTAACTCACGACTTCGCGAAATGCTTGCAGAACGCACTGACATTAAATGCATATTCCCGCCATTAAAGTTGTGCGGCGATAACGGTGCCATGATTGCAGGCGTTGCTTATCACTTTTTGCAGCGCGGAGACAGAAGCGGTATTGATACGACTGCATGTGCCCGCATTCCGCAGTTTAAGAAAGGACTTCAGCTTCACAGAAGATAATTACGGAACTTAAAAATTCCTTGTAAATAAAAAAGGATTTAGAAAATGCTTGAATTGAAAGATATGACATTTGGATTTGTTGGCCTTGGTCTTATGGGCGGTTCGATTGCAAAGGGAATCAAGGACAAAGTGTTCAAGGCAAATTATTCCCTTGGAAAAAACGGTTTTGAAAATGATTCTAAAGGACAGATTTATGCAATGGATATCAACATGACATCTTTGCAGAATGCCCTTAACGATAAAATCATCGACAAAGCCTTTACCCCAGAGCAGACAAACGAAATGCTCCAGTCCTGTGACTTTGTATTCATCTGTCTTTATCCAAAAGCAACCTTAAACTTTTTAATCGAACACAAAGATTCGTTTAAGCCGGGAACTGTTGTTACAGACATCTCCGGTGTAAAAACTTTGATTGCAGAAAATATTTTTGATGGTGAAAAATCAATCATCAGAAATGACGTAGATTTTATCCTTGGTCATCCAATGGCAGGAAACGAAAAAGAGGGTTATTCAGGTTCCAACCAGTGCATCTTTGAAGGCCGTAACTACATTCTCATGCCTCATCCGACAAACAAGCCTGAGACAATTTCTCTCATGAAGAGCCTTGTTACAAAGCTTGGAATTAAGCGCATTATCGAAACTGATTATGTAACTCACGATCATAAAATTGCATTTACTTCTCAGCTTTGTCACGTTATCGCTTCGGCTCTCGTTGACAGCGCAGAAGACAATAAAATCACTGCATTCGGCGGCGGAAGTTACGAAGACCTTACACGCATTGCAATGATCAATGCACCGCTTTGGACTGAGCTTTTCCTTTCGAATAAAAAGGAACTTCTTTCAATGATTACGACATTCGAAGATTCCCTTACAAATATCAAGGAAGCGATTGAAAAAGAAGACCAGAACAGCCTTCAGAAAATTCTTACAGGTGTAAGAACAAAACGTGCAGAAATGCAGAAGATATAGTATAATATAATTCTCATTGCCTTTACTGGAGGAATATTAATGGCAGACTTAGAATTACTTGATAAATCAATCCGTCGCGTTCCTGACTTTCCAAAGCCTGGAATCCTTTTCTACGATATTACAAGCGTTTTCGTAAACCCAGACGCGTTTAAATACTGCATCGACAAAATGGTCGAGATTTACAAGGATTCAAAAATTGATGCCATTGCCGGCGTTGATTCAAGAGGATTTTTGTTTGCAGCTCCTCTTGCAGAAAAGCTCGGCATTCCGCTTGTGCTGATTCGCAAAAAAGGAAAGCTTCCAGGCGACACATATACCTGTAAGTATTCACTTGAATATGGAACTGCCGAAGTTGAAGCGCATAAGTCAGATATCGAAAAAGGTAAGAATTATCTTGTTGTTGATGATCTTATTGCAACAGGTGGAACTTTGGTTGCAGCCCGTAACCTTATTGAACAGGGTGGGGGAACTGTAACAGACTTCTTTGGCGTAATCGGATTACCAGAACTTAATTACGAAAAAGTCCTGGCTCCTTCAAAGATAACAACTTTAATTAATTATTCTGGAAAGTAAATCTTTTGCTTCGGCTGTAATACGGTCGAAGCTTTTTTCTTTTAAAACAGATGATGGTGTAAGCCATGAACCGCCGACTGCAATTACGTTTGACTCTGAAAGATATTCCTTTGCATTGTCACTATTAACGCCACCAGTCGGAATAAAAAGAACTTCGGCAAACGGACCTTTTACTGCTTTTAAGAAATCAGTTCCACCGGCAGTTGATGCAGGGAATAATTTTAATACCTTCAGACCTTTGTTAATGCAGACAGTAATTTCTGTTGGAGTTGCAACGCCTGGAATTACAGGAATGTTTTTCTTAATGCACCAGTCTACAGTTTTTTCATCATAGCCTGGCATTACGATAAACTTTGCACCGTTTTTAACGGCATCCTTTGCCTTGCTTAAATCTGTGATTGTACCTGCACCTGTTAAAAGGTCAGGACAGTATTTGCAAACCTCTGCAATTGCGTCACCTGCTGCAGCTGTACGGTAAGTAAACTCGATAATGTTAATTCCGCCGGCGCTCAATGCTTTTGCAACAGAAACTGCATCTTCTGCGTTTTCAATTTTAACTGCAGGAATGATTTTTGTTTTTTCGATTAAAGAAAATATTTCGCTGTTTGTCATATTAATTCCTGATATGTCTAGTATTTCCATTCTGAAATTGTGCAGTCTTTTTCAAGGGCTTTTTCTGTTGTGTCATCGAGCAGATGGAAGAAATCGAGACCTGTGCGTTTTTCAACTTCATCAACGCTTACTGCATAATCCCAGATTGTTCCTTTGCATTCAATGTTCGGCAGTATAAAGCCAATCATGTAGTATTTGTTGTTTTTGATTCCAAGAAGTGCTTTGTAATAATATTCAGGAACTGCAACTTCATTTTTTCCGACTGTAGGATATTCTGATTTTTCAAGAACAGGTCCTGTTACAACATAGAGAAGGTCGTAATGAGCTGTCAGGGTTCTGATTTCGTGTTCGAGGTCTTTCCACATTCCTCTGTTGAAAGGACCTGCCTGCGGACTCATGTTGCTTAATACAAAAGATTCGTCCATTGTTTCAAAACTGTAAGTTAAGTCTGCAGAAGGGGCAAGGTGGCCTCTGTCATAGCCTGAACCTTTGTAGTCGTTTAGCACAGCGCTTCCTGTTAATACGAGAGGGTCTGGTCTGAAGTTGTCATTTCGTTCAACATTTTTTTCGATTTTCTTTGCATTTAAAGTATAGCAGACCCATTCAGGCTGTTCGTATTTTTCGCGGTAGCAGAGAATAAAGCCATTGTGTTTGATGATCTGGTGGGAATCTTCTTTTTCCGGAGTTTCAAGAACGCCTTTTGTATTTTTGTCTGTAATTTTGAGTGCGCCTTTAGGACATGCCGGAATTTCTAAGTCCTGGATTTCTTTTGAACCGGATTTGGATTTTGAAGCAGCTTTTTTGGTTTCTGTTTTTTCCGATTTTTCTGTTTCTACTGTTTCTGTCTCAGAAGCCGGAGTCTGTGTTTCTGAAAAAGGAGCCTGCGTTACTTCTATATTGTCGTCATTCCCGAAAAAGGTTTTATCAATGTCAATGCCGGTTTTGTCCAGAACATAGTTATTGATGATGTTTTTTTCAGTTGAATATTCATCATTTGTATAAATCTTGTAAGTTACCAATCCTGCTGCGGCTAATAAAAGTACTGCCGAAATGAAAATCAGGATTTTTGCTGTAGTTGAAAGCTTTTTTGCTTGTTTTGTCTTTTTCTTTGCCATAATGCTTCATTATAACTGTAAAAATCGGAAATTACCATATGTTTCATACTTGAGAAAAATGCCGCATGGTGATAAAATAGACGGATATTAGAGGTCAATTTATGGTAAAATCCAAAGTTCAAAAAAAATATAAATCCCTTCTTGGCGAAAAAGAAACAGAACACGCAATCGTCTTAATCAAAGACTTCTTTCAGCTTGCACTTTCAACAGAGCTGAATCTTACTCGTGTAACAGCACCACTTTTTGTACGTTCAGGTACTGGTGTTAACGATGATTTGAACGGAGTAGAGCGCCCGGTTTCATTCCCTGTAAAGAGCATGAATGAAGAAAAACTCGAAATCGTACAGTCACTTGCAAAATGGAAAAGACTTAAAGTAACAGATCTTGAACTTAAACCTGGATTTGGTATTTACACAGATATGAATGCTATCCGTCCTGATGAAGATCTTGATGCAGTTCACTCACTGTATGTTGACCAGTGGGACTGGGAAATGGCAATCGATGAAAAAGACAGAACAATTTTCTACCTTCACGAAATCGTAGAAAAGATTTACCGTTGTATCAAAAGAACTGAATTTTACATCTACGACCGCTACGACAATATTAAACCTGTTCTTCCTGAACACATTGAATTCGTATATGCTGATGACCTTCAGCGCGAATATCCAGATTTGACTCCAAAAGAAAGAGAAGCAAAAGTTGCAAAAAAATATGGTGCCGTATTTATTTCTGGTATCGGCGGAAAACTTCCTGACGGTTCAATCCATGACGGTCGTTCTCCTGACTACGATGACTGGATCACAGAAACTGGTGACGGACACAGAGGTCTTAACGGTGACATCATCGTATGGAATGATATTTTGAACCAGCCATTTGAACTTTCTTCTATGGGAATCCGTGTATGCCCTCAGAGCCTTACAGAACAGCTTGAAGAACGCGGAATGCAATCAAGAGCAAAACTTATGTTCCATTCAAAACTTCTTAAAGGTCAGTTGACACAGACATTGGGTGGCGGTATCGGTCAGTCACGTCTTTGTATGTTCCTTTTGAGAAAAGCACACATCGGTGAAACTCAGGTTTCAATCTGGCCTGAAAAGATTCACGCTGAATGTAAAAAGAAAGGAATTAAGCTCTTACAGCTTAAGTAGTTTTCGAAGATGCGGGTGACTTTAAGTTATCCGCATTTATTGTCTATACTGATTTTTTGCACAGGAATTTGTTCAAAGGAATTTGTACAGAGGAATTTTATCTCATGCAGAACGAAGAATACAAGTTTACACATGAAAATCTTGAATCCGCATTAAAGACTTTTTCTCAGAAAAAGATTACGGAACTTTATGTTCATGATGAAAAAATTGCAACTGACAAAAAGCTCCTCATTCATTTTCTTCAGGTTGCTATCCGTGACATTCCTGATGTCTATATCAGTTTAAAAGTTAATGCACAGTTAATCGATAACGAAGTATTGAATCTTCTGTCCCAGCTTTTCTGTTCGCTGGAAATTCCTATGACAGAAAATGTAAGCAAAAACGTAAAGCCTGAAGAAAAAAAGGTTTTTCTCTTTGATAAAAAGCTTTATTCAAAAAAGGCCACTTTGCTTAACAATGATGGTTTTGTATTCGGCTTTGACCTTGATTTTGCTTTGTCAAATGTTGATTCGTTCAAGCAGTTCCGCGACAGAATTGATTTTGCCGTTACTCTGTATCCGAACCACATTGATTTTCCGCAGATTGAAAATTCTGACATAAAAGAAAAATGTACTGGCACTTATTCAAGCCAGGATGTTGAATATTCACGTAAGATTGCATTAAGTACAAAAGTTTTTTACACAAGCGGCAGGGCAGTTCCATGGTTTAACCTTGTGTTAAAACCTTTGAAGATTGCTCCTTCAAAATTCTTTTCTGATTTTGCAGAATGGCTTGAGTGCAACAATGTTAACCTTAAAGATTCCTCTAAAATCGAAAGCCTCACACACAAAGAAATAGAAAAGATGCAGCTTAACTTTTTAGAAATGAAGTTTGAAGAAAAGAACAAAGAACATCTTTTCGTAATCGTAAAAGATCTTGTAAGCCTTTACGGAGCTTTCAGCCGTGTTGACCTTGAAGGCGAAGAAACTGTTTTAAATCTTTCGTTCAACCCTGAAGACCTTTTAAGTCCTGCAAGCCTTAATCTTTCAAGTTTTGCCGACAACGTCTGCATGGAAGAATGTAAAATCAAAGTATACGCAGGAGAAGAAGCTCCTGAATATAAGTTCATATAAAAACTAAAACGGCTTTTACAAAGGAAAATTCGTATATATCAAAAAAATATTATGACGACCTTCACAATCCAGCCAAAATCTAAAACTCGCCTTGATGAACTTCTCCGTAAAGAACTTCCTGTTCTTACAAAACTTGAAATAAGCAATTCAAAAATCCGTCGTCTTATTATGGCAGGTTGTATCCGCGTTAACGGTAAAGAAGTCCGCATTCCTTCATATACTGTTTTTGCAGGTTCTAAAGTCGAAGCATTTGTCGATAAAGAAAAAATGCTTTACGAAAAACAGGCGGACGACGTTCAGTTTGAAGTAACACCGGATTCTGTTCTTTACGAAGACGAATATCTCATATTCATCAATAAGCCTACACGCTTTCCGACAGAAAAGACAATTGTTACAGACCGCGACAACCTGCACGATGCTGTTGTCCGATATCTGTGGAGTAAAAATCCATCTTTAAGAAATCCTCCATATGTCGGAATCATGCACCGTCTCGACCGCGAAACCTCAGGCGTAATTCTTTTTACAAAAAAACGAGATGTCAACAAAGCAATCTTTGACATGTTTGACTCTTCAAAGCTTGATTTATCTGACAGTAAGTTTGGTATTAGCGGTAATCCAGATAAACAGAAACGTCCCGTAACTAAAACTTATGTTGCAGCCGTAAAAGATTCAGCTTCGATAAAAAATGAATTTACCGTTAAAAATTATCTTGGCCGCATTACTTCAAAAAGTGCAGGCTGTAAATGGGGCGAGGTTTCGGAAAAAAACGGCGGTGTAATTGCTGTTACAGAGTTTAAGGTATTAAAAAGAGAAAACGGGCTTTGCTATTTAGAATGCCATCCGGTTACAGGAAGAACTCATCAGATCAGGATTCACTTAAGCGGTAGAGGATGCCCGATTGTCGGTGACTCATTGTACGGCGGTACTAAAGCTGAACGCCTGTGCTTACATGCAAAGTCTCTTGAGTTAAAACATCCTGTAAGTGGAGAACAGCTTTTAGTATCTGCGGAATTTGATTTTTAGTTTTCTTTTTTTTAATTATTCGAAAGTTAATGTGCAGTAGGCAAGCTTTCTTGTGCCGTTGTCAGCTTGCTGATAAGAGAAATAAAGGCGAAGATCTTTTCCGCCGGTTAAATCTCCTTCTGCACTTATGAGATTTGGATACCAAATCGGATTATCAGAACTTCCAAGAATCCGTGCAGGACTAGACCATGTGATTCCGTCTTTACTGAAGGAAATATAAACCTGCTTTGGACTCCAGCCGTGATAAACCATTACCCATTTGTTAAGATAATGATTCCACATTACGCTCGGATTTGCTCCAGGACGATAGTTTAAATTTCTGAGGGCATAATTTGTTCCGCCTCTTTTTGTAAAGGAATTATAGGCTTCAACACAAAATTTATTACCGTCCCATTTTTTCCATGTGCCGCTTCTGGCTTCCGGGTCTTCAGACATTGCAAGACATATTGAATTTGTAGAACCTGAAACAGGTCCTTGATAATAGCAGAGCCATCGTTTGTTTTTTTCATCATAAACTACACAGCCGTCTCCAAGTCCTGACCAGCCGGAACTTTCTGATTTTGTTTTTGAATCAACAATTATAGGAGCAGAGTCATGCCAGGTTTTTCCATAATCATCACTGTAGGTTACACCGATTGACTTGTGGGCAATACCTGTAGTTCCTTCGTAACCCGGCTCATTGTCTCTGTGTGACTCTGCATGGTAAAAACCAATATAGCGCCCAGAATCATTCAGCGGGAATACGCCGATAAACCATGAGCCGTTTTCGTTAAAGCCCGTTGTTTTATCAACCACATTGCTGCCGTAATTCATCTTTCCATAAACTTCATTAGATTTAAGTAATTGTGAAACGTGATCTTCAGGCCAGGGAGAAGAGGCTTCAGTTTTAATATTTACACATTCAGCCCAGAATGTTTGCCAGGTATCATCTTTTTTTACAGTACAAAGTTTTCCGTCTGGAAAATATTTTCCGTAGTGAGCAGTTGATGGAATGTTGACTACAGTAATAGGTCCTAATGAAAGTTTATGTTCAGGAGAATATTCACCTATTGAACATGCAGTCATGCTAAGAATCATGAATAAAGAAAAATAAAAAGGAAACTTTCTCATAAAATAACCTCAGTCGAAAGTATACAATGTAAATCAGAAATATGCAAAAAAAAAACAGCCCGAATCCGAACTGTTTTTTTCAATCTGAATTAAGTCAAACTGTAATTATTTGTTGATACGTTCAACGTATTCGTTTGTTTCTGTGTTTACAACGATTTTTTCGTCCTGTTTGATAAACAATGGAACGCGAACTGTAAGTCCTGTTTCTGTTATAATAGGTTTTGTAGCTCCAGAAACTGTATCACCTTTGATGTAGTTTTCAGATTCTGCAACGATGAATGTCATCTTCTGTGGAACCTTAACATCGATAGGATTTCCGTCCCAGATTACGATCTGGTATTCGATGTCATCACGAAGGTAGTACTTGAGATCTGGGTTCAATTCTGTTGGAACCATGATCTGGTCAAATGTTTCTGCATTCTGGAATACATAAGCATCTGGTTCTGAGTAGATGTACTGAGCGTTAATTGTGTCTACAGTAGCATCTTCGAATGTATCAGGAGTTTTGAATACCTGCTGGCTCAATACTGAACCGTCTTTCAAGTTCTTAAGTTTACAGCGAGCAAATGCAGTACCTTTTCCAGGGTTAACAAATTCTCTTTCTACAACAAGGTATGGAGCGTTCTTGATAATAAGAACTGTACCTTTGTTAATTTCGCCGCCTCTAATCATAAAAGTAACC
>SAMEA3663208__coassemble_33_pt1 | contig 142010 bp, 89 predicted proteins | sample SAMEA3663208__metabat2_high_PE_016 | metagenome-assembled genome bin SAMEA3663208 (sample SAMEA3663208) | pig gut metagenome | biome: pig gut; feature: pig-associated habitat; material: faeces | place: China | collected 2013
ACATCTGGCTTTTTTTTTCAGGCCTTAAAATTGGAGGCCTTTTTCAGTGGCCTCAGTAAAACACGGGTCTTTTTTTTGTTTAACGAGATTCATTAAATAGATTTCACAAAGTTCAGAAAATCCGTATAATAACTTTCATGAATAAAAAAATGATCAGTTTGATTTCTAGTGCCGGTCTTATTCTGACTGCTGCAATCTGGGGCTTTGCCTTTGTTGTCGTTAAGGATAGCGTTGATTCTGTTCCGCCGGTGTATATGGTAAGTATCCGTTATACGATTGCTGCAATAATTCTGGGAATTGTTTTAATACCACGCCTTAAAGTTTTAAACAAAAAATACTGGATTCACGGAATCATTACCGGTCTTATGCTTTCTCTCGGTTACATCACACAGACAATCGGCTGTTATTATACTACTGCAGGTAAGAATGCATTCCTTACAACAGTGTATGTAATTTTAATTCCACTGATCAGCTGGCCTTTGACAAAGAAAAGACCAAGCGCAGCAGTTTTTATTTCTGCAGTGATGGCTCTCTGCGGAATCGGACTCCTTGCTCTTAAAGTTGAAGACTCAGGTTTTTCAATGAATGTAGGTGATATTCTGACTTTAATCTGCGGATTGTTTTATGCACTTCACATTATCTTTACTTCTAAATTTTCTCAGGATGAAAATCCTGTCGTACTGACCTGGATTCAGTTTGTAGTTGCAGCGGTGTCGTCCTGGATTATTTCTCCGTTCTGTGACGGAGCTTTTCCTGCGCTCGTTATCTTTGAATCTAAGATAATTGTTTCAATGCTGTATCTTGGAATTTTCAGTTCGCTCATTGCTTTTCTTTTGCAGAATGTCTGTCTCAAATATGTTGATCCGTCACTTGCTTCACTTTTTCTTTCACTTGAATCCGTGTTCGGAGTTGTGTTCAGCGTAATATTCCTGCCGAATGAAACTATGACAGTAAAGATGATTATCGGATGTGTTTTAATTTTTGCGGCAATTACAATTGCAGAACAATTTCATGGAAAGAAAGAATGAAACATTCAACGCTTTTAAAAATTATTTTATCAGTTTGTGCTGCAGGAATTTTTATTTCGTGTTCAAAGAATGCAAAAAGGGCAGAAGGTGCTTTAACTAAAATTGACGGAGTTCTTACAATCGGAACTGAATACGGTTATCCGCCATTTGAATACATTGCAGAAGACGGCGTTACGTTAATCGGATTCGATGTTGATATGTGGAATGAACTTTGCCGCCGCATGAATCTTAAGCCGGAGTATTATGATACGCAGTGGGCAGGATTATTTCCGGCACTCGAAACAGACCGCTATGACTGCATTATTTCTGCGGTTACTATTACGCCTGAACGCAGTCAGAAATTCCTCATAACAAAACCTTATGTCCAGAACTCCGACTGCTTTGTAGTCCGTAAAGATTTTGAAAAAGTGCTTTCAGTGCCCGAATCACTTGAAGGTCTGAAGGTTGCTTATCAGGCAGAAACAGTAAGTGATGTGTTTGTTACGGGATTGAAAGAAAAAGGACTTAATATAAAAACTCTCGAGTATGATAAACTGCTTGATGCATTTGATGATCTTCGTTTTGGTCGTGTTGATGTTGTTGTTGCAGAAAGTGTTGCTTCGGGAATAATCGTAAAAAATAATCCTGATGTTTACAGAATTGATTTTACAGGAAAACCTGAGGAGTTTTTTGGAATCCTTGTAAACAAAAAAAATCAGGCCCTGTTCGACCTGATTCAAAATACGCTTGACTCCATGTACAGCGACGGCTGGATGAAGTCAAACGAAGATAAGTGGCTTAATTAAGCTCTGTGTTTTTCGATTGTCTTTGTTTTGTTTGCAACAATGTATGTTCCGAACATTGCAGTTGCTGCATCAAAAAGTGCGGCAAAGCAGGCAATGATTGGTGCTGCATCAATCAAAAGAAGGTAGCCGCTGTTTCCGTGACCGTACATAGTACAGAGAACTTTAAGAGCTGCAAAGGTTCCTGCATATTTTCCTTCAGCAGGAATTCCTCCCAAAAGGAATGAGAAGAAGAAAGCCGCACCAGAAATCCATAGCATGTCAAAGAAGTCGAGACCTAAGCTTCCTGAGTAGGAACGGCTGATTACTGCAAAGCTGATGATTACTGCGAGTGCTGAACCTCCGCGTGCAAAGATTGCAAAAAGCGGATAAGAAAAACCGTTTGTTCTCTGACGGATTCCGAGTTTTTCTTTTCCAAGACGCATGTTAACAGGAAGTGTAAGGTATGTATCGCCTGTCAAAAAAGCTGTAAAGAATGGAACAACACATGCGCTTAATACCTTGTAAGGCTTTCCGCTGTGACATACAAATCTTACGATAAGCGGATAAATTACTCCGGCAACAAGAATGAAAATTACAGACAGTGTAATAATCAACGGCGTAAACTGACCGCTTGCAAGAACGCCTTTGATGTTGATGAACCAGCGGCACATAATTGCGATCATTCCGATTGAAAGCAAATCTGTAAATACTGTAATGATGTTGTAAAAAAGTTCTGAAAGGGAATCTACAAGTGAAAGAACCGGTTTAAGGTTTGAATGTTCAATGCAGCAGCCTGCACCGAGGATCATTGCAAAGATAAATCCGAAAATAAGGAAGTCGTTCTGCGAAATAAGTGCAGGAATGATTTTTCCTTCATATGAATGTGGAGCAACAATTCTTGAGAAAGGAATCATTGTATCAACAAGGTCATGAACATTGCTGAAGCTGTCCGGATTTGGATCAGCGATTGTAATAATTGGAAGGTTAGGAAGTTTTACAACTACGCTGGAAATAAAACCAATGATGGTAAGCAAAAGTGATGAACCTACAATAAGAATAACTGACCATAAAACAGTTTTTCCTACAAGCTTTGCATCGTTCAATCTGTAGATTGCCATGACGGCAGAGAAGAATACAAAAGGAATTAATACATAGCCGCCGAGGCGAATCAAAATTCCCAGAATGGAATAAAGAAATTCCTGGCCAGGAACTGGCAGGATGAGTGCTGAAAGTAATCCCAGCGCAATACCAATTAAATATTTAACCCAAATTTTCATAATCTTTATTATACCATAGTTTCTATAATAATGGAAATATGATATAATGGAGGTATGGAAAAAACAATTTTGATTGCCGGAAAAGATATTCCAGATATTATGGATTTTTCTGACGGCGCTTTAATGACAGGACGTAACGTTGTTACAACATCTTCAACTGCTGTACATTCAAAACAGGCTGCAGACGGCGGAGCAGTAACTGCTTCGTGGAATAAAACCTCTCCGGTTTCTGCGCGTACACTTGTTCTCGAATGTGAAAATTATTTCAGACGTCTTGATGAAGCAGTTTTTGTATTTGACGAAGCATACTTTGCAGAAAAATTTGACGGAATGAGTCACGAAAACAGTTCCCGTGGTACAGATGAAATGATTCTTTCTTATCAGTATCTTGCACAGGAAGTTTTGAATCGTTTTGAAAAACGTTTTTCTATTAATCATGCAAGTGATGAAGCTTTAAAGCCTGCTAAGATTGTATTCCTTTTAAAGACATCTCCATCAGAATTTGATATTTTCAAAAATAATTCACTGAGAAATTCAGTTCCTTTTGCGGCAGGTCCGTTTGTAAGTGCTGCTGCATCTAGCTTTGAAGGTTTTGCAGAAAATATTGCGGCAATGTTTTCTGGTCGTGATTACATCAATGTTGTTCTTGCAAAAGCAGATGTTTCAACAGAGCTTGGTAAAAACGACAAGGCACTTGCTTCATGGCTTTGCGGTTACCTTGACGAGGTTGATAACCTTAAGACAAAACTCACTGCAAAACAGAGCACAGTTTGGGTAAAAGCCGGAGCTAAAGGTCCAGGCGGCGGATTCGGTTTCTTAAAATAAATGAAACTTGAAGCAGTTGCCTGATTTTTCCAGTTGCCTGATTTTTCCAGATGCCTGATTTTCCAAAAAATGGGTGTAAAAAGGTTTGAATTTTAGTATTCAGACCTTTTTTTATGTCTTTACATTTTTATTAAAAATGTCATTTTATTGAACAAAACAGCATAAAATGTTAAGTTAATGGAATGAATACACTTGTAGCGCTCTGTGCAATCGGAGCTGAAAAAATTCTCGGAAACGAAATCAAACATCTCGGTTATAAGCTTGAGGGAAATGCTCCCGGCCGCGTAACTTTTTACGGTGACGATGATGCTTTGTACAGAACAAATCTCTGCTTAAGAACTTCTGACCGCGTTTACCTTCAGATGGCAAAATATCATGCAGAAGATTTTGATGAACTTTTCGACGGCGTTTACAATGTTAACTGGCAGGACTTTTACCGCAAAGACGTTCACGTTATCGTAGATAAAGTCCGCACTTATAAATCAAAATTAAATTCAGAACACAGCATCCAGGGAATGGTTCAGAAAGCCATTTATAAAAAACTTGGCGAAAAATGGCACATCACAACACTGCCTGAATCAGGCCAGGACAGCGACGTTCGTGTTTACCTTGACAACAACGAAGTACTCGTACTTCTTGATCTTTCCGGCCTTCCACTTCATAAACGCGGTTATCGTACAGACGGAGGAATTGCTCCTCTTCGCGAAACTACAGCAAGTGCCATGCTTCAGATGATGATGTGGAGAAGAAAAACTCCGCTTCACGACCCATTCTGCGGTTCCGGAACTATCGCAATTGAGGCAGCCTTGTATGCCCACAATATCGCACCGGGATTTGGTCGCCGCTTTGCTCTTGAAAATCTTTCAATTTACAACAAAGACCGCGCAACTACAATCCGCCGTGCAGAAGCTGAACTTATCCGTACTGATGTTGAGACCCGCATTACAGGAAGCGACATTGATTCTGCTGCCGTAGAAAGAGCAAAGCTCAATGCCGAACACGCCTGTGTAGCTGCCGGTCGTGCATTGCAGGAAATCGGAAGCGATGCCCGTATCGTTCGTCCTGATTTTGTTCAGGCAGATTTTACAGAACTTGAAGCACCTTATGAGTCGGGACTTCTTTTGTGTAACCCTCCATACGGCGAACGCATTGGTGACGAAGAAGAAGCAGAAAAACTTTACAAGAGAATGAGCTGCCTCTTTACAAACTTCCCGGACTGGGAACTTGGAGTAATTACATCGCATAATAAATTCCAGGACAGTATCGGTAAACACGCATCACTTTTAAAAGACTTGAAAGCAGGAAATCTCGAAACTAAGTTTTATATGTATTCAGACAACTTAGGTTCAAAATCACAGAATAACGGAAAGAGGGGAAAATTTAATGGCCATCGTAGTTGAACACGATAAGCGTAAACACGAAATTCTGGAAAAATCACTTGAAGTATTTATTGAAGAAGGATACGAAGACGTAACATTCCAGAAAATTGCAGACCGCTGTGGTATTACAAGAACAACGCTTTATATTTATTTCAAAAATAAAAGAGAAATCTTTTTATGGAGTATCAAACAGCTTACTTCAGGAATTGAACAGCAGCTTAATGAAATTGCACTTGATACAACAAAGTCTTCTGAAGAAAGCCTTCGTCTGATGCTTAAGACAGTTGTTGATGCCTGTCAGGAAAATAAATCCCTGTTCAGTGTTCTTTTAACATACCTTCTTGCTTTACATAAAAGCGGAGGTGAGCCTGGAGTTCGTGTAAGAAGAAGAATTGTCCGCCTTCAGCATATGTTGAGTACAATTATAATTCGCGGTATTAAAGCCGGTGAGTTTAAAAAAGTGAATGTAAAAAATGCTAATGAATTGTTCTACGGATTGATTCAGTCAGCAATCTTCAGACTGTCAGTTCTCGATGAAAAGACAATCGATGATATTCATGATACACTTAACCTTGCAGTAAACGGTTTGCTTGCAGATAAAAAATAACAGTCATTCAATTGAATCTCTGTAAAAACTATATTTATAAGGAAAAATGAAAATGAGTGAAACAAAAGATTTGTGTCCATGTGGTTCAGGAAAAGCTTACGCAGAATGTTGTGAACCTATTATCAAAGGTACAACAAAAGCTCCAACAGCAGAAAGCTTAATGCGTGCCCGTTATACTTCATATGTAAAACAGGAAATTGATTTCATTATCAATACTTGTGAAGATTCAGATGAAGTTGCAGAAATTGACCGCAAAGCAACAGAAGACTGGAGTAAAAATTCTACATGGCACGGATTGCAGATTCTTCGTACAGAAAAAGGTACAGAATCAGATGAAGAAGGAATCGTAGAATTCGAAGCTACATATACTAGAAAACAGATTCGCGATGTTCATCACGAATTGGCGTACTTCAAGAAAGTTAACGGTGACTGGATGTATTCAGTAGGACAGCTTAAGACTACAACTGTAGTCCGTGAAGGTGCAAAAATCGGTCGTAATGATCCATGTCCTTGTGGCTCTGGAAAGAAATACAAGAAGTGCTGCGGACGCTAAGAGCTTGTAAATATGGCAGAATTAGTTCTTACCGGATTTCATGCTGTAGAAGAAAGAGTGCGTAATGCAACTGTTAATAAAGATGCAGTTGCATCAATGCAGATTTTTTACAGCAAGAGCGGACCTCGAATTAAAAAAATTCTCGAACAGGCAAAAAAAGCTGGTATTGCTTCTTCACAGGTTGATGACAAGATCCTTGATGACATGACTAAACACCTTGGCAATGCAGAACGTGATCATCGCGGAATCCTTGTTCGTATAACAGGCGCCGAAGCAAAATCAGAAAACATTGTAGACTTCGATAACTGGCTTAAAGATGTCGGTTCAAAATCAGAAGGCCGCTGCACTGTTGTAGTTCTTGATTCTGTTACTGACCCTCACAACGTCGGTGCAATTTTAAGAAGCGCTGATCAGTTTGGTGCAAGCCTTGTAATCATGCCTGAACGTCACAGTTCAAATAAAATCAATGACAATGATGTAATTCAGCGCTCAAGTGCAGGGGCCGCTGCGTGGGTAACCTGCAGTGTCGTTACTAATCTCGTTCGCTGTGTAGAAAAATTGAAGGACAACGGCTTCTGGGTATACGGAGCAGATGCAGGCGGAACTTCGGTTCAGGAAGGAAAATTTGCAGACCGTACAGTGCTTGTAATGGGAAGTGAAGGAACCGGAATCAGCCGTCTTTTAAAAGAGCAGTGTGATTCAATCGTTTCGATTCCTACATGCGGAAAAATTGACAGCCTTAATGTTTCTGTTGCTACAGGCGTTCTTCTTTACGAAATCTACAGACAGTCGTTGTAAAAAAAAACTTCAGATTAAAGACTTCAGATTCTTTTATAGCGAAATAAAACCCGGTTGTAAAAACAGAGCGCGAATGTAAAGTTTAAGTTTGACAAATTGACAAGATTTGTCATTTATATTATAATTCCATTAAATAAACTTGAAATTAATAGGCGGACTTTCTGCCAATAGGAGTTATTTATATGAGAAGAGTAGTAATTACAGGGTTGGGAGCAATTACTCCACTTGGAAATTCTGTTGACGAATTCTGGGCAGGAATCAAAGCCGGCAAAAGCGGAATCGGTCCTATTACACAATTTGATGCTTCAATCAACAAAGTTCACTATGCTGCAGAAGTAAAAAACTTTGATCCTTCACTTTATATGGATTCAAAAGATGCACGCAAGATGGCTCGCTTTACACAGTTCGGTGTTGCAGCAGCAAAACAGTGTATCGAAGATGCAGGCTTGATGGGAAATTCTGAAGTTCTCGATGAAACTGGTATCATCCTTGGTGTTGGAATTGGTGGTCTTGAAGTAACAGAAGCTTCTATTCTTAGTATGCAGAAAATGGGATTTGTAAAAACAAACCCAATGGCAATTCCTGAATTGATTCCAAACGAAGTTGGTGGAAATATCGCAATTAACTTTGGTCTTCATGGACCTGTTCAGTCAATTGCTACAGCTTGTTCATCTGGATCAGATGCTCTTGGTGTTGCATTTGACATGGTTCGTTCTGGCCGTCTTGATACATGTTTGACAGGAGGTGCTGAAGCTACTATCTGTCAGTTCGGTGTAGTTTCGTTCGAAGTATTGCATGCACTTTCTACAGGATTTGATGATGATCCTACAAAAGCTTCTCGTCCATTCGACAAGAACCGCAACGGTTTCGTAATGGGTGAAGGTTCTGGTATGTTGATGTTCGAAGAATATGAACATGCTAAAGCTCGTGGTGCTAAGATTTATGCTGAAGTTGCAGGTTATGGTGCATCTTGTGATGGTTTCCATCTTACAGCTCCAAACCCAGACGGAATCTTCGGTTCAAAATGTATGACACGTGCTCTTAAAGATGCAGGAATGGATCCTTCAGAAATCCAGTACTACAATGCACACGGAACATCTACACATAAAAACGATTCAGCTGAAACAGCAATGATCAAACTTGCATTCGGTGAAGAAAATGCAAAAAAACTTAAGATTTCTTCAACAAAATCTATGCACGGTCACTGTCTCGGTGCTACAGGTGCAATCGAAGGTATCGTTTGTGTTAAAGCAATCACAGACAGCTACTTCCCAATGACAAAGAACCTTGACGAACAGGATATCGAAGGCGGATGTGATCTCGATTACTGTGCAAACAAAGGTGTTGAAGGAAATATCGATGCTGCAATGTCTTGTACATTCGGTTTCGGTGGACACAATGGTTGTGTAATCTTCAAGAAAGTTAAAGACTAATAAAATCAGTTAACTGACTAAAGCCAGTGTGGAAACACTGGCTTTAATTCTATATACTAATACATTAATTCTATATATTAATACAGACAATAATCACAGGAGAATACGATGATCGTAGAACCAAAAATCAGAAGTAACATTTGTATCAATGCTCACCCAGAAGGATGTGCAAAAGACACACTTCGTCAGATTGAATATGTAAAAGCTCAGAAAGCTAAACGTGGAATTAAATCAGCAAAAGAAGGCGGAAACGGCCCTAAGACTGTTCTCGTACTCGGCTGTTCTACAGGATACGGACTTGCAAGCCGCATTTCTGCAGCATTTGAATACGGTGCAGACACAATCGGTGTTTCATTCGAAAAAGAAGGAACAGAAACTAAAGGCGGTACACCAGGTTTCTATAACAACATGGCATTTGACAAAGCTGCAAAAGAAGCAGGTCTTAAATCAGTAACAATCAATGGTGACGCTTACTCAAACGAAGTTCGTGACCAGGTAATCGCAGAACTCAAAAAGTTCGGAACAAAAGTTGACCTTTTGGTTTACTCTCTTGCTTCTCCAGTTCGTACAGATCCATCAGACGGAATCATGTACAAATCAGTAATCAAACCTATCAATCAGTCATACAGCGGAAAATGTCTCGACATCATCGCAGAAAAACTTACAGAAGCTAGTGCTGAACCTGCCAACGAAGAAGAAATAGCTAACACTGTAAAAGTAATGGGTGGAGAAGACTGGAAGCTCTGGATCGACGCTCTTACAAAAGCAGACGTTCTTAACGAAGGTGTTTGTACAGTAGCTTACTCTTACATCGGACCAGAATTGAGCCACGCAATTTACCGTGACGGTACAATCGGTGGAGCTAAAAAACATCTCGAAAAAACAGCTCACGAACTTGATGCACAGCTTAAAGCAAGCCTCAAGGGAAGTGCTTACGTTTCAGAAAACAAAGGTCTCGTAACACGTTCATCAGCAGTTATCCCTGTAATTTCATTCTACCTTGCAGTTCTCTTCAAAGTAATGAAGGCTATGAACATTCATGAAGGATGTATCGAACAGATGGAACGTTTATTTGCAGAACGCCTTTACTGTGGTTCAAACAGCGAAATGACAACAGTTCCTGTAGATGCAGAAAATCGCATCCGTCTCGATGACTGGGAACTCCGCGATGACGTTCAGGCTAAAGTTGTAGAAAACATGAACAAAACAACAGACGAAAACCTCGCTGAATACTGTGACCTTGCCGGTTACAAACACGACTTCCTTTCAGCAAACGGTTTCGATGTAGAAGGCGTTGATTATGCTAAAGACGTTGCACGTTTTGATGTTATTTAATTCCTTGATTTTAGAAAAAGATAAGTTTTATACAATTTATAGGACATGATCTTGTAAAGAGTGTAAAAAAAGCCCTGAGTGTACCAGCTACGCAGGGCTTTTTTTTGCAAGTATTTAAAAGACCTTGTATGGTTGAATAAAAGGAGTAAATCCTTCATAATTACAATATGTGCGCAAAATCACGAAAAGCTGTCAGATATGAGATTCTCGGGAGAGTTGAATCAGAAGAATTATCTGCATTTCCTGGTACGTTGCTTGATATAAGCACTCTCGGATGCAAGATTCACTATTCAAATCCTGTAGTTGTTGCTCTTGAGAACGAATATACAGTTAAGATAAAGTTTACAGACAGAGATTTACCAGAAACTCTTACAATGATTTGTCAGCCTGTCTGGGCATCTGAAGACAACGGTTCAACTGATATCGGATTTAAATTCCTTCATTCCCCAGATACAGATACATTGCTGCGTTATATCACAATACTTCATATTGATTCTCAGGATGCTGGCGGAGTAGAAAGCCAGATTGTGGAAAACGAATGCCAGTTCATATAGAGAATCTTAAGGGCGTTGCTTTTCTTGCATACCCTGAAACACTTGCCTTTTTAAAAGCGGAATTAAAGCAGAGATTTGGTCTTGGAGACAACGCCCGTTTTAACTGTTACGGCGACATTGTCTGCCTTGAAGATATTGAAGGAATTTTCAGTTCCCCGGATCCTGAAAAAATTGCCCCACAGGAACTTCCTTACTGGGCAAGAACAACTCTTCTTAAGCCTTTTATTCTTCACTTTAACTCAATCGGCGAAGCAGCCGGCGCTCTCAAAGGAATTCAGCGTAACTGGGCTCCATATCAGTACCAGAGCTTCAGACGTGCCTCGCTCATTCAGGATAAGCTTCCTTACATTAACTTAAAGCCAAGAAAATTCCCGGTAGAAATCCCGCAGAGCCCTATCGGAGTTTATACACTTATCGATGACAAGACAATTTTAGCCTCGGCTGTGACTTCTTCGTTCATCCCGGCGGGCCGTATCGAGTTTGTTGAAGATCACGAAAACCCGCCAAGCCGTGCTTATCTTAAAATCCAGGAAAGCCTGACAATGGCCCGCCTTCTTTTTGGTGCAGAACTTCCTGGCCCTGAAAGCCGTTGTTTTGAAGCAGGGGCGTGTCCAGGAGGCTGGACATGGGTTTTGGTGAATCTTGGTTCAAAAGTATACGCTGTAGACAGAGCTGAGCTTGCTCCAAGCCTTATGGCTGATCCTTTAGTAACATTCCAGGCACACGATGCCTTTACGTTAAAACCAGAAGATATCGGTAAATGCGACTGGGTATTCAGTGATGTTATCTGTTATCCTGAGCGGCTTCTTGAATGGGTAAAGGTCTGGCTTGATTCCGGGCTTACAAAAAATATGATCTGTACAATCAAGATGCAGGGCGAGATTGATTACAATATCGTACAGCAGTTTGCTGACATTCCAGACAGCCGTGTCGTTCATCTTAACTACAACAAGCATGAACTTACATGGATTCATTGTGAGAAGTAAAAAAAAGACCACCAGAAACGGTGGTCTTTGTATTTTTAAAACTTAGCTTTACGTAAACGAACTCGTTCAATGTCTTCACAGAACAACTCTCTCAAGTCATTCAATCCGAGAGCCATGAGAGCCATACGGTCAATACCGATACCCCATGCAAGAACAGGACAGTCAACTCCCATTGCTTTTGTTACTTCCGGACGGAAGATTCCAGAACCGCCAAGTTCGAACCAACCCAGCTTTGGATGTTTGATATGAACTTCGATTGAAGGTTCTGTAAATGGGAAGTATCCAGGAACGTATTTAACTTCTTCAGCACCTGCGATTTCTTTTGCGAACATCTCAAGGAAGCCTAAAAGTGTCTTAAGGTTTACATCGTTTCCGAGTACGATACCTTCTGTCTGATAGAAGTCTGACAAGTGAGTTGCATCAACTTTGTCGTAGCGGAAACAGCGTGCAATACCGAAGTATTTTCCTGGGATTTCTGCTTTGTGAAGCTGGTGTGCAGAAAGAACTGTTCCCTGGCTTCTCAAAAGAAGACGGCGTGTAAAGTCTCTGTCGAACTGGTAGTCCCAGCCGCGGCTTCCTGTGTTGCCACCATTTTCGTGTACTTTAGCTACGTTTGACAAATATGGTTCTTCGATAGCTTTAGCGTGTGTAGGATTTTTGATTCTGTATGCGTCGTGAATGTCACGAGCTGCGTGGAACTGTGGCATGAACAAAGCATCCCCGTTCCAGAATTCTGTTTCTACGAGTGGTCCGTCAAATTCCTGGAAGCCTAAAGAACAGAGTTTGTCTTTAACTGATTCAAGGAATGATACGTAAGGGTTTGTGCGGCCTGGAATATTTCTTGCAGGTGGAATGGAAATGTTGTAGCCACGGAATGTGCCTTTTTTCCATTCGCCTGATTCGAGCATTTTTGATGTGATTTCACCGATTTCGTTTCCTGTAACACCAGACTTTTTAAGTTCTGCAGTTACGGCATCGCTTTCGCCACAGAGCTGGTAAACTACAGTTTCACGAGTGAATGTTCTGAAAGGAGCATCTGCTGCACCGCGTTTTTTTGCAAGGGAATTGATTACATCAAGTTCTTCTTTTGAAAGAGTGTCCTGATTTAATGTTCCGTCGGCAGCAATTGCGTCTTTAAGAACTTTTGAAGTTAAAGTAATACGAGCAGGTAATTCTTTGCCAGTGTATTCAGCTTTCTTTTCAGCGTTCATCGCGAGAATGCCTTCTTTAGAAAGCTGACCGAATGCACTACCAATGTCTTTCTGTTCAAGACCGAGACCTGCTGCAATCTCAGGCAATGTCTTAGCACCATTGTCTTTAAGGAATGCTACAGCTCTTTCTTCTACAGTTCCTTTTTCTGAAAGTTCACGACCGAGATCTGTGATTTCAAAGAATGTATGTGGTGTACGGCTTACTTCTTTTACAAGTTCCTTTCCACCGAGCCAAGAGAAAGCCTGGTTTGCATGACCTTCCTTGTAGTCTAATTCCTTCTGCAAGCGTGCTGAAGTTAATTCATCCTTCTGTGTATATTTTAAAAGTACTTTGATTTCAAGTGGATGAAGGTTTTTAATTGTTCCTGAGATATCCATTTTTAATTTAGCTCCAAATTAGTGACGAGAGAACTTAACGATACAGAGCATTTCGCCCATCTTAAGTCCGCGGTCATCTTTATAGTGTCTTGTCTTGTCTCTTTTGATGTATGAATATTTAACATAGTCGTGTTCAATTCTGAAGTCTTCGAGAACTGCACGAGTTGTTTCTGTAGCATCTTCTGTAGAGAAAGCTACGTCGAGACAAGTATAGTAAATATGAACTTCGTCGTAGTTTTCAATGTATTCGATTTTAACAGAAGCTGGTTTTGGTTTTCCTGTCTGAAGGTTTGTAGGAATGTGCTGGTTTTCAGGTACGATAACCTGAACAGTACGATCCATTGGGTTCTTTGGGTTTACCAATTCTTCTGTAGATGCTTCCTGTGCATAAAAGCATGAAAAAGCAGCGAGACATGCTAAAATTGCAAAAATTTTTTTCATAAATTTCCTCCAATAATGATGTAGAAAGTTATATGACATTAAAATTGACTATATTCTTTTATTTTACTTGTTTGTAAGAAAAAATCAAGTTCAACGACATAATGACCAGAATCTATATAAACTGCAGGAACTTTTCTTATCAGAATTGTTCCTGAAATTTCCTTGGGTTTGTTTTTTATTATCTTTCTATAATATTCCCTTACGCCGTCTTTTACGGCATTCAAAGCAGCTTTCTGGACTCCCGGAAAGCCTCGTGAAACTCTATCCTTTCCCTGGCCGATGACGCGGGGATTTTTAATATTAGACATCTGTTTATAGTATAATTCCATCTGCTTTGTACGCACAAAGTTTACCCAGCAGAATATTTTGTCTTCTCTGACATGAACAGAATCAAATTCGATGTTTTTGCGGTCATTTTCAAAGGAATGGCGCGGTTTGCACTCGAAATATTCCTGTACACCGCGAGCTTTGTCGCTTGGTGTGTAAACAAAATCCCAGCCGTAAGTCATTCCGTTTAAAAGGAATTCTGAAAGGCTTGCAATGTGATCCTTAGCCTGCTGGTAAGGAACTTCTTCAGTGTATTCCGGATAGGAATCAGCAAGTGCCCATAAATACAGCCGGATTTTCTTTTCGTTGTAATTCTGGGCATTCAGGCCAGCAAGAAAGAGAAAGGCTGTAAAAATCAGTGTCGGAATACGTTTTTCCATACTTTAATGGGGTTAACTCCTATTCGTATTAAAAAATAAGCCCAGGCAGCAGCAAAGCCGAAGAGGTGAGTCATGTGAGCAACGCCTCCGTTAAGCCCAAGCATCTGGCTTCCTAATTCTACAACTGCATAAATAAGAACCATTACCGGACCTGGCACTGGAATAATTCCAAATATAAAAACACGAACAGTAGGAAAAATTACAGCAAAAGCAAAAAGAATTGAGTAAACCGCACCGCTTGCTCCCATAAGGAATACAAACCAGGTTCCGGTTAATGCATAGATTCCGAGTGAGAAAAGGTTTGCAAGAAGACCGCAGAGCATGTAGAAAAGCAGAAATTCCTTGGAACCCATAGATTTTTCAAGGTTGAGTCCGAAAAGAAGAAGACCGAGCATGTTGAAGAACAGGTGCTCGAAGCTTCCGTGAATGAACATAGCTGATAAAGGCTGCCACCACATATGATGGTAAACAGTATTTATCGGATTCATTGAGAGATATGAATACAGATATGGATCTGCGCGTGTTGCAAGATAAACAAGCACATTTATGGCAACAAGAATAAGTGTTGCGTTAAAATATGTATAGCGGAAAGGTTGTCTTAAGGGATTTTTCATTCTGGTACTTCTACGTTATTGATTGTTTCAGCATCTGCAAAGGTAACCTGGTTACGGCCATTGCGTTTAGAAACGTAAAGGGCTTTGTCTGCCTGTTCAACAAGGTCTTTTGCAGAAGTAACATGGTTGGTTTCTGAATCATAAACTGAACAGCCGATTGAAATTGTTACTTTCATATGCTGGTTTTCGTAGTTGAAGTCGAAAGCTTCAATTTGTTTTCTGATTCTTTCTGCAACCAGCATTGCATCTTCTTTTGTAGTATTTGGAAGCATTACAGTGAATTCTTCTCCACCGTAACGGCTGGCGATGTCATGTTCGCGTGTGTTTGACTTGATGATTTTTGCAACTGTCTTTAATACGTAGTCACCGCAGGCATGTCCCCATGTATCGTTGAATTTCTTGAAGAAGTCGATATCGAACATAAGAACGCCGAGAGGCTGCTTCTGAGAAATTGCCATGTCAAGCTTGTCTGTAAGAAGGTTGAAGAAGAAGTATTTGAGCTTTAAGTGAGTCATCATATCAGTACTTGATTTTTCAAGCAGAGATGCGTTGTTGATGGCTACAGCGGCAAGGGATGCAATTGCAAGAAGCTGAGACTTGTCATATTCTGAGTATGAAGTTCCTTCGCCTAAATCGAGGCGTTCTCCCATGAGGAGAATACCGTTCATGCGGTTTTTATGGAACAAAGGTATTATCAAAGTCGGGTGTAATGATTCAATTTCTTTAATGTCAGTGCCCTGTGGTAAAGCAGTTTTAAGGTCCTGAAGTGTAACAGCTTCGTTACGCAAACTGAGGGTCTGGATGATAGGGTTTGTTGCCTGAATTGAATATACGATGGTAGGATCGTGATCCATACCGGTGTGGTTTGAAGCAAGATTGTATGAGTTTGAATCAATGTCGTCGAATACGAAAATTCCTGCTCCCATAACGTGCATCTGGCACATACATGTGTAAAGAATTGATTCAATAAGAGTGCTGTATTCAAGAGTTGAACAGAGAGATCTTGAAATCTCAAGCAACTGCTGAAGATCGTAGATTCTTTTTTCGTACATATCTACAGCTGACTGCATCGAATCTGATACAAGAAGGGAAGGGGCTAAAATGTTTTCATTTAAATTAAAATCATCACTCATCTACTTTTTTTCCACTGTAGTAATTATAGCATAGTTTCTCATAATATCAAAAAATACTTTCCATTTTTCGATATTATTTTCAAGGAAGTCTGTACTGTCCCTGTTGCGGCTTGACATCATCAGGACTTTAAGATTCTGAACAATTTCGCATGAAGGTTTTTTTGAATCCTGAAGAAGATCGACGATTTCATTGTAAAGGGAGAATAATGCAGTTACCTGGTGCTGGATGAGCGACTTTGCTTCTGCGTTTATTCCATTAACCTGATTTACAAGTTTTTTTGAGAAGTCTGAATCTTTATGGCTATCACGAATGTAGCCTTTGATGAGGGCTTCGTTGTTCGGACCGTTTGGTGCAAAGGAATTTTCAAAGGCTTCGATTTTTTCTGAAACCTCATTTGCAGAGAATACAGTCTGTGAGAACTGGCTTTTGTAATTAGGGTTGTTGAAGAAACCTTCAATTACAATGTCATTCAAAAGTGTTTTTACAGCGTCTGTATAATAAAAATGCGCAAAGGATTTAACAATCTTAAGCGGAGTAATCCATGAGAAGGAAGCTGAAGAGTTCTGGAGAAGGAGTTCATTCAGTTCTTCGTTGTAGCCTGTAAGAGGAAGAAGTGATTTTACGCCAAAGAGAGCTTCAAGTTCGGTCTTGATTGTTTCGTCTTGTAGTTCGTTCTTAATACGGCCTTCGTCGTTTTTGAACTGTTCCTGAATATGAATTGAAAATCTCTGTCTTGCATCAGCATTGTAAGAAACTTTGGTCGGCTGAAAATCAGGATTTTGTTTTGAAATGCGGATGAGCGAAGTCAAAATGTCTCCGTTAAGAACTTTATGACAGGCACCTTCGATTTTTTTTAAGTGGCCGACAATTTTTTTCTGGGTTTCAGAAGTCATTGAATCCATGTCAATAATCTGGGCAAGTGCAATAACGGCATTTGCAACCGGCATTGTCATCTGAAAATCTGCAATGATGTAATAGAGATCAAGGAATACGTTTTCCATTGAAATAGGTGCGAGGGCAGAAAAGTTTGGATGCGCACTTGGTTCTGAAGGATTGAATTTTGTATCAAAAGCTTTTAATGGTGTAACAAAATTAAAACGGCACAATTCTGTAAGCTGCTTGAGCTTTAAAAAAATAGAATCCATTTTAATAAATTCTTTTGAGTTAAGTTCATGCATTAATTTTTCAAGACGGCGGCGCTGATTGTCAAAAACTTTCTGCACTGGTGTTCCGTCCTGAGCGGCTTCGAGAACCTCGTGTTTGCGTGGTTCATACTCAAGGGATTTTAATGCATCCTGATTTGAAGGTTCATAGCTTGAAACAATAAGCTGAAATTCAAAACGGGTATTGCGTTTGATGTCTGGTCCTGCAATTGTTTGCTCGAGAATTTTTGCGATAGGACGGGTGTTGATATAAAGAATGCGGAGAATTTCTGCAAAGTTCGGCTGTATTAATCCGTTTCGGTAAATGCCGTTTGGAAGATTGCGAAGTTCATTTTCTATTTTTTTCAACCTCATTTTTTTCTGAACTTCAGGAGATGAACTTCTGAAAAGAGAATCAAAAAGGTCGGTAATCATTTTAAGTAAAGACATAATTCTATTTTATTACGAAATTCCTTTTTATTGAATAGTTTCTTCTATTTTACAACCATAACTTTACGGGTTTCTTCGATTTCAGGGCCAACGACTCTGATAAAGTATATTCCTCGTGCGACAGCCTTGCCGGCATTATTTGTTCCGTTCCAGTAATAGTAATGAAGGCCTTCTGACTGACGGCTGTTTTCGAGGTACTGAACAACGTTTCCGTCGGCGGTCATTACGATGACGCGGAGATTACCTGCGCGCGGCATGTTTACTTCGAGGGTACAGAATTCTTTGTTTGTTGCGTTAACGACATTTGAGTAAATCGAAACGCCGCCGCGCTGACGCTGTGGTTCTGAAATGATGAAGGACCACAAGTCAATCGAAGTGATGTCCAATGGATTTTTTAGTCGTGCACAGTAGAGAGGTGTCGACTGAGTTGCAGAGTTATCGTATTTGTGATTGATTGTGTAAGAGCTTCCATCTGCTTTTAACACTTCAAATAGGAATCTTACGTTACTTCCACTCTGCCAGTTAAGACATGGAGTTTCTTCTGAGAAGTTATGGAAAAGATAAGTAATGAGTTTCGGATCTGTTCCGTCAATAACCTGATCGATTTTTGAACTTCCCGGAGCATCAGAGAACTGCTTGTTAGTTGAATTGTTCAGAGTCTGACTGAATTGGCTTACAGGATTGTTTCCTTCTGCAAACCAGAATCTTGTTGAGTGCTTTGAATATTCCTCGAATACAGATCCGTCACAGCCTGCTGTAGGTGTGATGTCTGCAACGAGTTTGTATTTAAAATCTGCGGCATTTGAATTTCCGTCGGCAGAAGCAACGTCTTTTGTAACGAGAGTAATGTTTTTGTCTGCGAATAGTTTGTTGTTTCTACCTTCGCCGGTAAAGTCACGCATTACGATTGAGTCAGCCGGTGCAACGCCTCCGGTGCTGTCGATGTAGTCGTCGTTACGATTGTCGTATGCGTACTTAACATCAACACAGCTTGTGATGACGTCGGAGATACAGTGTGATTCACCGTCGACGACTACTTTGTTGTCAGGGCTGTGGATCTTATTGTCGAAAAGGAAGGTTCCTCCGTATTTGATTACAATTCCGTATTCAATCATGCTGTAATCAAGATTGTTGGTAAGAGAAAGAATAATTCCGTTTTCAGAAATTCCGTCGCGCGAAACTGAAGCTACAGGGTTTGCTACATAAGTTCCTGATGCGATGTCAGAAGGTTTAGTTACAATTTTAATTGAGCTTTCTGTTTTTTTATCATCAGCTATACTTGGGTCAAATGTCTTCCAGGTAATTCTGTCAGAAAGAGGATTGTCAAAGTAGAGATAAATTTTATTTGATGTAAAGTCTGCAATAGCAAAGGTGATGTGCATTTCTGCAATAGCACAACGGGTTGCTGTTGCGGTGAATCTGTAGCCTGGGTCGCTGCTTGGTGTCTGAGAAGGTGCTGCTTTGTAAGAACAGATTCTGTTTTTGTGTTCATCAGTTAATGTATAGAATACGTCTGCAAGTGCTTTTTCGATTGTGAGGTCTGTGTAATTTGTCTGATGATTTCCGTGTGAGTCTGCATCTGCAGCGTTACCGGCAAAAATACCAGTTGCTGTAAGGTTCCATGTGATTGAGTCAGCTTTAATATAGAAGACTGCGATATCACCTTTACCGTCAGTTGATGTAGTACATTCAGCATCGATATATGCTTTAGCATTTTCAAATACAGCAGAGCCGTTGTTTACTTTAATTGCCTGAACTGCAGAGGCAAGTGCACGGGTGATTTCATTGTTTGAGTTTTCAATGAGGGCTGTCTTTGCAGGATAATTGTCTCTTACAAATTCAATTCGGATTACATTATCACGAACTGAGTAAGTACCAGAAAGGTTTGGAATTTCAGGTCCTGTGATACGACCTTCAGCGGCTGAGTAATTATTATTGTTTTTAAGAACGACAGGGCGAAGGAATGCAACGCCAGTGTTTGTTCTTGAATATCTACCGTCATTATAACCGGCAGTGTAGGTTAAAACGGCTGAAGAATCGTCAGAAGTATTTGAAGTTCCTGTGCAGTTTTCTGCAGCAGAAAGCCATGCGTAACCGCCTGCGTCAATACATGCAACTGTACAGTTACTGATTTCTGCGTTATAGATTTCGGCAAAGGAATCTGTTGCGTTGTCGTTATCTTTGAGTTTAAGAGTCCAGCCTGTTTCTTTAAGGTCAACTCCGTTGTCGTAGAAGTTCTGACTGGCAGTAATTGTTTTACCGGTAAAGCCAGTTAATGATGAACTGTAGGTTGTGTGTCCGATTGCAGTTGTTCCGTCTGGCATAAGTTCTGGATACTGAGAAGTAGTTGGAGTTCCTGAAACTTTGTATACAAGTGAAGGCGGACACAACTTGTTTGCGGCTGTTCTTGCACTGTTATGGTAATCAAAGAGATTTGAAACGTTTGAAGATTTGTTTCCGTCTTTGTCATCATTGTACATTGAAGAAGCTGTTCCGTTTAAGAGAACAATGTCTTTGCCGGTTGTAAGGTTTGCAGCAAGAGAAACTTTTCCGTTGAAGAGGGCAAGGTTTCCTTTTACGTCGAGAGTACCTGCTGTAATGTTTACATTCTGGGCTGTACCGCTTTCGAGTGCACTGATGTAAAGATCATCAGCTGCTGAAGTACCGATAGTAATGCTGGCAGTCGGAGAAGCGACTGCACCATTGTTAGAAGTATCAAGTGCTGCAGCATTATCGATGTAGGTTGAGTTATTGAAACTGATTTCTTTGTTATTAGTTCTGATAGTTCCTGTAATCTGTGAAAGGCCTGTGCCGGTTTTTGTAAAGCCTGTTGTGGCTGTTACTGTGGCGCCTTTGTTGATGCGGAGAATATCTGAGTTTGTAATTGCAAGGGAATTTACAGTAATTGTTTTTGATTGTGCAATTGAAATCTTTGCGCCACTGATTGTTGTAGTACCGAGTGCAGTTGCAGTTCCCATGTCAGACTGTAAGCTTACATCACCAGTGCCGGCTTTGATTGTAAGGTCTTGTGAGTTTGCGGTTTTTCCCTGGAATGGATTTACGATTGTAACATTGCCGTCACCAGTTGCAGCACCTGTTGTTGTGTCTAATGTAACAGCTGAAAGTAATGTGACAGTTCCTGATCCTGAGAAGTTAATGTTTTTCTTTTCGGTTGCAATTGAAGTCATTTCGGCAGAAGAATCTGTTCCCAATGAAACTGAACCTGCTCCATTTTCTGTAAAGCCTTCTTTTGCAGTTACTGTTACGCCTGCAGAAATTGAAAGTGTTTTTCCTGTGGCAACAGAAGCGGTTAAAGTTTTTACAGTAACGTTTTTATCGAGCTTGTAATTTGCCTGGTGGTTCTCATCAGTTGCAAGTGTCAGGCTGTAATCTCCGGTTACTGTTCCGTTTGATTCAAATGAGAGGTCTTTGTTTGCAGTTAATGTAACATCATTAGTCAAGATAACCTGAGACTGGTATTTCTGAAGGTCAGTGGTTGTGATGTTTCCTCCAATCTTACATGTGTTAGCATTAGATCTGTTTTTTACGATAAAACTGTATGCTGTGTTGTTTGGAGAAGTAATATTTTTACCATCATCAAGTGTAAAATCATTTGCTACTGTAATACATCCGCCGAGCGGGATGTCAATTTCAACTTTGAGATTATAGTAGTCTGTTGGTTCTGTTATAGCAGGTGAAACTAATGTGTTGATGTTTGTGATTTTGTCTGCAGTTCCGGTATAAACAACGAGACCTTTTGTAATATCCATAATTGGAGAAGGAATTGTATCGTTATTTTTAATGCGACCTGACTTTGAGTAAATGATTTTTCCTGAGTTTGAAAGTGGTGTCTGGTCTGCCGCAAGATTTAACTGTAAATCTTTTGTTCCTGATAATGTGAGTACACCATTTGCTCCGATTGAGATTTTGCTGAGTTTAACAGAAGCATCTGCTTTATTGAATATCGGCCATTTATCAGTTGTAGCTGTTGTAGAAATATCAACAGTATCAAAGATGTTGATATCGCCCCATTTTCCCGGATAATCATTTGTGAGAAATTCTGTTGAATTATAAACTGTTACCCAGTTGGCAGAAGTTTTCCAGTCAGCGTCAGTTCCTTTTCCGGTCCATTTGAATGAAGATGCAATTGCCCAGTTGATGTTGTTTCCCATTGAAACAGATGTTGTTGTAGTAATGAGTGCAGTTGAGTTTGAGTTCTGAACTTTTACATATTTAACATCTGTTGTTGCGCCTGTTGTGTTGATGCTCCACTGGTCAGCTGCAGAAGTTGAGGTTGCAGAATTACTTTTTAATGTGATTTCTGTTCCGGTGGGTTTACCGTCAAGGATGAGTTTGCCGGTGATTTTCTGAGTTGTGTTTGTGTTGAAGGTAATAACCTTTGACGGTGTTTCACAAGTGAAGGCTGCAATTGTATTATTGCCGGAAATAACTGTGGGTTGTGTTCCGTTGATTGTGAGATTGTTGAAGGTTGTGTCACCTGCAATGTCTTTTGCAACAGTTACGGTTGATGAACCGGCTGTGAAGGTTCCGTTGTTGTTAGTCCAGTTGTTATTAACGGTAATTGAATTTGTGCCGGCAGAAAGATTTGCACCCGTGTCAATTTTTATGTCATAACAGTTTAAATCTGATCCTAATGTTACATTGTTTTTGAATACAACGACATCATTGTTTGGAGTAAAGATTCCGAAGGTTTGAGTTCCGCCTGAGAATACGATGTCCGGGTTTGGTGTCAAATCTCCGGCAGAAGTTTTTGCACCAATGAGAGAACCGCCGGTTCCTGTATAACCGCCTTTAAATTCTACAGCTGTTCCGGATGTTAAAGAAGGAACAGTGATAGTACCAGTGTTTGTAACGGCGCCTGTATATTCCTGAAGTCCTGATGTTGTGATTACTGCGGCATTTGCGGTAGTACCAGTAACTGAAAGAGAAGATGGAGAAATATTTTTAGAAGCAGCAGTTGAGAGATTACCATCAATTGTGAGCGCACAGGTAATTCCTGTTGCGTTAACTATATCGTCACTGAAAGTGATAGTGTTTGAAGTGCCGCAGTTGATTGTTATGGTTGCAGCGTTCAGGGTTACCTTTCCGGTGTATGTCTGGTCAGCAGTTGTTGTAATGTTACCTGCAATTGTTGAAGTTCCTGCAACGTATAATGACTGGCCGTTTGTGATTGCTGCAGTTGTTGTGAGATTTCCATTTACTGTAATCTGATGTCCACTTTCTAAAGGAAGTGCAACATTTACGACAAGGTTATTGTAGTCAGCATCACTGCTTGATCCGAAGTTTGTAATCTGATTTGCGCTTCCTGAATATTCAACTGTTCCCTGAGCTGTATCCATGAGATATTTTGCTGTTGCGGCTGTGTCGATAAAACGACCTGAGTTTTTAAAGATTACTGTTCCTTTGTTTGTAATCTGATCAGATGCAGCTGTGAGAATAATATTGTAAGTTGAGTTAAGTGAAACTAAAGTGTCAGCTGCAATATTAATGGAAGAAATTGAAATTCCACTTGCACCTGCGAATTCAGGATATTTTGAATTTGTGTTTGCGACAATTGAAACAACATCTTCGTCACCGTTTTCGCCTGGATATGTTGATGATGTAATCCAGTTATTGGCTCCTGATTCGATCTGCCAGTTTGCTGCATTTTCCCAGTCTGTGCCTGTTGCTGTGCTGAGCCATTTGTATTTATCTGCAAAAATCCAGTTTGTGTTGTTGCCGAGTGTAGTTGAGTAAAGCGGTCTGATTGAGGCGTTTGTTGATGCAGAATCTTTTACTTTGGCAAATGAAACGTCTGCTGTTGCAACTGGAGTATTGATGTTCCATTGTGTGCCGTCAGTTGTACTGTTGAGGGTAATCGGATTTGCCTGTGTTCCAGTGATGGTGAATTTTCCGTTTACGGTTTGTGTTTTGCCTGCACCGAATGAAATAGTTTTTCCGGCAGCGGTACAGGTAAAGTCTCCGTTGACTGTATTGCTTCCTGAGATTGTTGAAGTTCCGGTTCCTTCGATTGTTAAGGCCTGGAATGTGTTGTCGCCGGTGATGTTTCCGGTTATGGTGACAAGAGCTTTAGTTCCGGTGTTCGAAGTTCCTGTTCCCTGATTGTTCCAGTTACCTGCATTTACTTTCTGAACTGAATCTGCAACTGTAAGGTCAGAATAGAAAGTGAGGCTTTCTAATGTTTTTGTTCCACCGACATTTCCGTTGAAATAAACTTTTGTAGGATTTGCTTCAGAACCGATTGTGAGAGACTGAGTATTTGCAGTTTTTGCATTAACCGCAGAGTTGAAATAAATTCCGCAGTTTGGATCAGTTGAAATTAGATTTACATCATTTTCAACTGAAACTCCGCCGACAAAAATCTGTGCGTATTTATTTGCATCGTCTTTATAAAAGCCTGCTGTTGTAATATCTGATTTTAAGTAAGTTTTTTCGCTTACGTAAATACTGTTTGAAGTGATTGTACTGTTTGCAGTAAGGTCACCATTGATTTCAATGTAATCGAGAGCTTTTATGCTACCTACAGCTCCTGTAATCAAAACTTTTGATGGCTTTGCAATAGATCCGATTTTTACAGGTCTTTTTCCTTCTGAATATACTGTACTGTCAATTGTTCCGTAGAAAGAAATATCAGCTCCGGTTGTAGAAATAAATGCAACAGGGGAATCAACGTAAGGTTCATTACCGCTTGAGTACATTCTGTATAAAGTTACTGCTGCAGGAGTTGTGGGTTTTCCATAAGTCTGTGTGCCTGTTGTTGTTACTTGAGCACAGTAACTTCCGAATGTCATGTCGTTTGTTATTGCAACAGAGGCAGCAGAAATATCACCGCGGAAGGTTGCCTTACCGTTGATTTTAAAATTTCCGTCACAGGTAATAGAGGAATCATTTACTCCTTCAAAAGCTGCGTCATTTGCAGAAGGTCCGTTGAGAGTAAAATTATTAAGATGTGTTGTTGCCCCTAATGGTTTTACAATATCTAATTTCTTTGAAGTGATTGTAAGGTTTTTTGCAGTGGTGTCGCTGTTTACTGTGCCATTAAATGTAAGAGTGTATGCACTGCCTGTAATTTCTGTGTCTCTAGCCAATATTATGTTAGGCAAAGTTGTATTGGCAGAAAGAGAAGGTGAGTCGTTGAGAGTTAAGTTCGAGGAATTGATAGTTCCTGCAAGTGTAACGTTTGCAGAACCGCTGATGTCGAGCGTGCCAGTTCCGCTTGCTCCCATGTTGAATTTATCTGAGGCGTCGTTACCAAAACTGATGGTGTTGGGAGAAAATGCTAGATTTGTTAAAGTTGTAGTCTGTGCTCCTGTTCCTTCATTGAAATATAACTTTGAGGAAATTCCTCCTTCGATAGTGCCAAGAGTGAGGTCTGCGTTAGAAGTAAATATTCCGCCGTTTCCTAATGTTACCTTCTTGAGACTTGCTTTACCGTTGATAGTTAAAGTATCTGTTCCGATAGTAATCTCGCCATTAGGTGAGGTAACAGTATTAAGAACAGTTGTTCCTGAAAATATGACATTTGCTCCGTCTTCAATAACTAAATCACCGGCTAGAGTTATCGATGTTGCTGCAGAAGCAATAGGATAGTTTGTGAGACCTGAAGGGATTGTTACTGTTGCAGCTTCTTTTAACTGAGAAATATCGGTAATACCCGTCCAGTTTGCAAGAGCTGTCCATTCTCTTCCGTTGTTTCCGGTCCAGGTTGCATCAATAATTATGTCTCTCTCAATATAATTTTCCGCCCAAATTACCCCGAAAGCCACAGCCATCATCAACCCGACAGCCACAACCTTCTTCGAGCCAGTCAATCTATCAAAAATGCGAGAAAATAATCTATTTAATAGAGAAAACATGCGTTTTTCCTCCAAATTTATACCTATTCCCTTCAAGTATCGGAAAATTCAACTTCCTACCTTAGAAAATTCCATATAATCAATAGTTACAATATAGTAAAAAAAGTTTGCATTTTATTGAATAGGTGGTAACATAATAATATGATGCTTCGTGGTGCCGGAAAGAATAAATTTAAGATTACTCGCAAATCAGTTAAATATATGTGCTTTATTTTAAGCTCGCTTGTAATCGTGCTTTTTATTGTTTCCATTGCAAATAAAATGCTCAAACTCGTCCGAATCGACTCCGAAACTGTAAGCCGCACTTCTTACGAAGCACTTGTTCATGAATATTCCCTTATCTCAAAATTTGCTTTTGACAGTGCACAGGCAGAGCTTAAGCAGTTTTCAAATAATCCTGAATTAAGAAAAATCAGAACAAAAGACGAAGCATTTGAATGGCTTAAAAAAAATGAAACTATGAAGGCTGTGTATTTTGACAGAATCGGTTATGCCTTTGTTAACGGTCAGTGTGTCAGTCTTGATGGAGAATACGATGCCTCTGGAGATAAATACTTTTCAGACATTATTTCAGGAATTAAAGTTGAAACTGCGGTTGGTCCTTTCGAGACTAGATTAGGAGATTACATAGTTGTTGTTGCCCGTCCTATTTATGATGATTACGGGAATGTTAAAGGTGTCATCAGTGGAACTGTAAAACTTTCAACTCTTCGTGAACTGATGGAAAAGCTTAAAATCAAAAATGACGGAAATTATTTTCTTCTTGGTGATGACGGTAATTTTATCTGTCACTTTCAGGATGAACTGATTGGTAAACAGTATATTCCTGAAAATCCTGATCTCGGAGATTATTCGTCGCAGTTTTTTTTCCGTGTAAGGAACGGTGTTTATTCAACTCACGGAGCAAAAGGTCAGAAGATAAAGGTTTTTCTTGAAGCTATTGAAGGAACTGAATGGACCTGTGGTGTTGTAGTTGATGAAGATGTGATTATGAAATCTTATAATCAGCTTCGATGCATCATTATTCACGAAGTTTCTGTTGCCGCACTTGTTGTATTCATATTGATTATTTTATCAACAGTATTCCTCAACAATGCAAACCTCTGGGAAACTAATTATGATTCGCTCACCAAATTGTGGACCCGTGCAAAGTTCGAAAAAGAAGCTAAGGTTCTTCTGGATAAAGGAAAAAACGACCGCTTTGCAGTTGTAGAAATTGACTGTCCGGGCTTTAAGTTTATAAACCAGCGGTTTGGTAGTCAGACTGCTGATGATCTTCTTAAACAGACAGGTTACGAAATCTTCAGTTATTGTAGTTCTCGCAATGCGTTGTGCGGCCGTGGTTATGCCGATCACTTCTACATTATTTCGCCTCTTGAAAATGTCGGGGAATTTATGAATTCCTTTGATGTGTTTGTAGAGCGCCTGAACGAAAGCCTGACAGTAAAAGACTCTCCGGTTCATCTTAAGTATGGAATTACTTTCTATCTGCCGGGAACTAATTTCTATGGAACCAGAAGAAGTATTCAGAATCTTATCGGGGAATCTTCGTTTGCCAAGAGTCAGATTAAGAATAACCTGATGCAGACTTACTCGATTTATTCCCTTCAGATGCAGAAAAAAATTGCAAGAGAAGGGCTTATTGAGCGCCAGATGGAAAAGGCTCTTGCCGGCGGAGAATTCTTTGTTGTGTATCAGCCTAAGATTGCTCTTGAAACTGACAGGATTGCAGGTGCAGAAGCTCTTGTCCGCTGGAACAGTTCCAATAAAGAACTTGGCTTTCTCGCTCCTAATGAATTTATTCCGGTTTTCGAACGCAACGGTTTTATTACCCGTCTTGATTTTGAAGTTTACGAAATGGTATTCAAATTTCTTCGCCGTCAGATTGATGAAGGTAATCCGGTAGTTCCGATTTCGGTAAATGTTTCTCGTGCTCATCGAAATCCAGAAATGTTTGTTGCAGAATTTGTAAGACGTTTTAATAAATATGATCTTTCTCCGGAACTTGTAGAAATTGAAATCCTTGAACGTTCTTCGGACGACGATTCCTTTAACCTCATTACTGTTACTAACCGCCTTCATGAATATGGCTTTAGCGTGGCAATGGATGATTTCGGAAGCGGACAGTCTTCTCTCAATATGCTCAGTGATGTTCCAATCGACGTAATCAAGTTTGACCAGAACTTCCTCAGAAGCGAAAAGGCAAAGAAAGGACAGTTCAAGATGATCAATACTTTGATAGAACTCGGAAAACAGCTTAATAAAATAACTCTGTTCGAAGGTGTAGAAACTGAAGAACAGCGTGACATGCTTAAAAACTTAAAGTGTGATAAGGTTCAGGGCTATTTCTATTCAAAGCCGCTCCCTGAAAAAGAGTTCATTGAATATATAAAGAATCATATTTAATAAAGGTTCTCATTTAATAAAGGTTCTCAGTTAATAAAAAATCACATTTAATTTTCACTTTACGGTCATATTTGATTTTACATTTTCAGTTTTGTGTAGTAAAATTTCGGCTATGAAATCTACAAAAACACCTAAATCTACAAAAAAATCTAATGTCCAGGAAGTGCTTGATTCCCTTACACTTCAGGAAAAAATCAATTTATTAAACGGAGTTGGCAGCTGGTATACTTCTGATGCCAACGGTAAACTTCCTGTTACAATGATGACTGATGGTCCGCACGGACTTCGTAAGCAGGGCGCAGAACAGAATCTTTCTGATATCAATGATTCAATTCAGTCTACCTGTTTTCCGACTGCCAGCTGTGTAGCAAATTCCTGGGACCTTGACCTTATGGCAGAAATGTCCGGGGCAATTGCAGACCAGGCTCTTAAAGAAGAAGTTGCAATGGTTTTAGGCTGTGGAATGAATATCAAGCGTTCACCAATGTGCGGCCGTAACTTTGAATATTTTTCTGAAGATCCGCTTCTTGCCGGTTCACTTGCTGCCTCTTACATTGAAGCAATGCAGTCAAAGAACGTCGGAACTTCCATTAAACATTTCTGCTGTAACAACCAGGAAACCCGCCGTCAGTCTTCAGATTCCATCGTAGACGAAAGAGCTCTCCGCGAAATTTATCTTCGTCCTTTTGAAATTGCAGTACGCAACACTCAGCCTACAACAATGATGGCTTCATACAATAAAGTAAACGGAAAATATTCCTGCATGAACAAAGAAATCATTAATGACATTGTTCGTGGTGAATGGGGATATGAAGGTGCAATTATTTCTGACTGGGGCGCTGCTGTCAACATTCCTGAATGTATTAAAGCAGGTCTCGATCTTGCAATGCCTGGTTCCGGCGGTTATCAGCCTGACGAACTTATGAAGGCTTACAATGAAGGTCGTCTTTCAGAAGAGGAAATTAATCGTTCAGCTTCAAAGGTAATAGAACTTGTACTTCGTGTTGCAAACAATCCAAAGGTTGAAGTTGATTACGAAAAACATCATCAGCTTGCAAGAAAAATTGCGGCAAATTCTGCTGTGCTTTTGAAGAATGATAGTGTTCTTCCTCTTTCTTCAAAACAGAAAGATATTGTTGTAATCGGACAGATGGCAGATGAAATTCGTTTCCAGGGAGGCGGTTCAAGTCACATCAATGCGTTTACTGGTCCTGATGCAATTGAATCCCTCAAGGCCGCAGGATTTAATGTTCATTACGCACCTGCATATCCGGCCGACGATGCTGTAGAATCCACAACCGCTGAAGAATTCCAGAGACTGGCACAGGAAGCCGTTGCCCTTGCAAAAGAAGCTGAAATCAAAAAGATGCCGGTACTCCTTTTCTGTGGGCTTACAAACAGAACTGAAGGTGAAGGCTTTGACCGCCACGATATGAATCTTCCTGCAGAACAGCTTACTGTAATCAAGAAGGTTCTCCAGATGAATAAAAACATCATCGTTGTTGCTTTCGGTGGCTCACCGTTTGCAATTCCATTCGTTGATGAAGTTTCTGCAATCCTTCATATGTATCTTGCCGGAGAAGCTTCGGGAGAAGCATGTGTTGATCTTTTAACAGGAAAAGTTAATCCGAGCGGAAAACTTTCTGAAAGCTATCCGTTCTCAGAAAAAGATGTTCCTTCAAAAGCAACATGGGGTAAAGAAATTCCTGCGATTGAATACCGCGAAAGTATTTTTACAGGTTATCGTTTCTATGATACCTTCAATGTTCCTGTTCAGTATGAATTTGGTTACGGACTTTCTTATACAAAATTCGCTTATACTGGCCTTGAAGTTTCTGCTTCAGATTTTGATGCAACAGATGCTGATTCTGCAATCGGTAATGTTGGTGCTACATGCGGTTATGCAGCAGGCGCATCAAAGAGCAAGAAAAACCTTAAGGTAAAATTTACAGTAAAGAATGTCGGTAAAACTGCAGGTGCAGAAGTAGTTCAGATTTATGTAAAAAATCCGAAGGCTGATTATCTTCGTCCTTCAAGAGAACTTCGTGCATTTACAAAAGTTTATCTCGAACCAGGAAAGAGCAAGAAGGTTACAGTTGAACTTGATGCAAAAGCTTTCTGTCTTTATGACGTAAATGCAAAACAGTATGTTGCACCATCTGGTTCATACGAAATTCAGGTTGCAGCATCTCTTAATGATGTTAAGCTCAAGAAAGCCGTAAAGGTTAAAGGCGTTAAATATGCTGCAAATGATAGAGAAAGACTTGCTTCATATTTTGCCGCAGAACCTGAAGCTTCAAAAACAAAATCAGCTTCAAAGGCCGCTGTAAAGTCAAAGGTTGAAAAAACTTCAAAGGCAGAAAAGAAACCTGCTGTAAATGTTGATGACTTATTCACTCATGAAGACTTTGCAAAACTGTACGCAAAACCACTTCCTGAAGATCCTTCTCCAACAGTCGGAACTTATACAATCTACAACAATATGAACGAAGCTGCAGAACTCAGCCCGCTCTGTAAAAAAATCCGCGACAAGACTGTAGAAAAGATTGTTAATGATGCAGTTAAAAGGGGAAGATCGCCAAATGATCCTGCAGTTAAAATCGGGATTGGCGGCTCAACAGAAAATCCTCTCGAAAGCATCATTCTCCTTTCTGCACGTCAGTTCTCAGAAAACATGGCAGAAGCAATTGTCAATCTTGCAAACAACAAAAAGTTTGCAGCATTAAAATGTTTTCTTAAAGGAAAGAAAAAGAAATAAGCAGAAAAGATAAAAGAAAAAAAGCGTTTCCAGTTTTCTTCTTCAGAAAACGAAAAACGCTTTTTTTATTTATTGAAGTTTATCACTTCCTGTAGTTTGTAATTTTTTTTCTAAGTCTGTAGTTTTTTTTCTAAGTCTATAAATTATTTTTTCTTAAAATCCATGATTACGTCAATCGACGAAATACATGCACCGCGAAGTCCATTCTTTTCAAGGCTGTCTACGCCGCGTATTGTAGTCCCGTTTGGTGAACAGACTGCATCTTTAAGAACGCCAGGATGGCTACCTGTTACCTGCTGGAGTTTTGCACTGCCAAGCATTGTCTGGCTTACAAGACGGTAAGCGGTGTCGCGACTGATTCCGTATTTGACAGCGGCGTCTGCATAAGCTTCCATTACTAAATCCATAAAGGCCGGACCACAACCAGAGATTGCACCTCCGATTCCCATGAGATTAGTTGCAAGTTCTTCAACAATTCCAAGTGCGCTGAACAATTCCTTAACCTGAGAAAGTTCATCTTCTTTAAGTGAGTTTGCTTTTTCAAAAAGCATTACGCCTTCGCCGACCATTGCCGGTGTGTTAGGCATGATGCACTGAATGCGTGTATTATCGCCGACAATTGCGTGGAATGTATCGAATACCCATCCTGCTGCAACAGAGATGAGGGCTTTACCTTTTAATTCCTCTTTAACTTCTGCAAGTACGCCTTCGATCTGATAAGGCTTACACGCAATGATTACAGTGTCAGAAGTTTTTACAAGTTCCTTTACTGTGGCGCATGGTGTAAAGCCGACCTTTGCTGCGTTTGCTTTTAACTTGTCCTGGTTAGGAGCGAATGCATATATGTTTTCTTTTTTTATTTTCTGGGAATTTATAAAGCCCTGTGCGATGGCGATTGCCATGTTTCCCATTCCGATAAAACCGATTTTTTCCATTTTGTTCTCCGTACAAAATTTTGTAACTACTTAAAAGTACATAAAAGAGGGACGATTGTCTAGATTATAAAAAAGTGAAAAATTACTTATATTAGTTTTTATTACCTTACTTCATATACTGTTCAAAAATCTTTTCGTAGTCGGCGCGGGTTTCTGCGTGGACAATTTCAAGTCGCATGGCAGCTCCGCCTTCGATGCCTTTGGAGTAGGCGCAGAAGCGTTTTCGCATGTCTTTGCAGGCGGCCTGTTCGCCACGGTCTTCAATTAATACCGACAGTTCTTCAAAGCCTGCATCCAGTCTTTCTTTAACTGGAATTTCATCGTAGCTTCCGGTTTCTAAAAGCTGTCTTGTCTGCCTGAATATAAACGGTTTACCCATGGCGCCGCGGGCAAACATTACTCCGTCTACACCAGTCTGTTCGAGCATCTTCTTTGCATCTTCCGGAAAGAAGATATCGCCTGAACCGAATACTGGCACACGGCCGTTCACAAGCTTTACAAGTTCCTTCAGGTAATCCCAGTTTGAACGGCCTTCATAGCCCTGAGCTCTTGTTCTCGGATGCATGGTGATTGCAGCAGCCCCTGCGACGATTGCAACCTCTGCGGCTTCTCTGAATGTAATTGAAAGCTGGTCCCAGCCCGAACGAATCTTTACCGTCACCGGAATGTCAGAACCTTTATCTTTTACAGCTTTAACAACGCTTTCGATAATACCGCCAAGACGGTCAACGTCGCGGGTTAAGCTTGAGCCGGCACCAGTTTTTACAACCTTCGGAACAGGACAGCCTGCATTGATGTCGATACAGCTGCATTGTGTCTGTTCAAGAACAAGACCTGCGGCATCGTACATAACCTCTGGAGTTCCTCCAAAAAGCTGTACTGCGTATTTTGTTTCGTTCGGAGCGGCTTTCATTATTTCCTGGGTGTTTTTGTTGCGGCGGGTAAGAGCTTCTGCACTTACCATTTCGGTATATTCAAAATTTGAACCGCCGCGGACACAAAGACCTCTAAACGCCCTGTCGCTGTAACCTGCAACAGGTGCAAGGAATAAATTTCCATCGAGAGAAAGAGAACCGATTTTTACCGGATGATATAACATAATTTTCTACAGTTCTGAGTGCTTGCTAAAATTATTCTTCAGGAAGCTTGAAAACTTTGCAGCTGTTTTTCCAGAGCTGGGCACTGAGCTGTTCAAGATCCATCTCAAGCATTTCTGCGAGGAATTTTGCAGTTGACGGCAGGTATCCTGGCATTGTGCGTTTCTTTTCGCGGAATTCTGAAGGAATCATGAAAGGACTTTCAGTTTCGATGAGAATTCTGTCCAATGGAATGTTAAGAACAGTTTCGTGAAGATTTCTTGCATTGCGGTATGTAAGATTTCCTGCAAACGAGAAGTAAATGTTCTTATCAAGACATTTTTTTGCATATTCAGCATTTTCTGAATAACAGTGGAGGATTGCTCCAGAGTCAGGAAGTCTCTGAGTAAGAATATCGTATACGTCTTTTCCTGCATCGCGGTTATGAATGATTACAGGAAGGTTGTGTTTCTGCGCAAGTTCAAGCTGAGTGATAAATAGTTCGATCTGCGACCTTTTGTCACCAAACTGCTTGTAATAGTCCAGACCTGTTTCGCCTACAGCAACTACATTAGGAAGCTTAAGGTTGTCTTCGATAGTCTGAATATAGTTAGAGCCGGGATTTGTTACTTCTGACGGAGCAACACCAACGGCATGGTAAATTCCAGGAACATTTTTTAAAGTAGGGTATACTTTGGCAAAGTCATGGAGGGAGTTATTAATGCTTACAATACGAGATACGCCGGCCTGCTTAGCCTGCTGTATAACGCGTAATTGTTCAATAGGATCATCGTAAATCAGCCCGATGTGAGCATGAGTATCAAAAAACTGCATGGCTTGTCTCTCAAAAATTGAATTGGGGTGGTTTTTTTTGAACCACCAGAGGGTGATATTTAGCTTTTTTCTATATAAAAGCTAAAACTTTTCTATATATAAAAGATAGCATAGGAAATTCCAATCGTCAACTATTAAATCGGATGGCACAGGGGGAATGCTTTTGCTCAAACAACATTTCTGATTTCATTTGACAGTATCGGAATATACGTGGTATACTTTTTACGACTATCGGTTTTTTTTATAGTTAAATTTTTGTGTGGTTACCGCTGGTCATGTAATAAAAACTGGAGAAAAAAGTGTCTAAAAGAAAAAACTCATTGAGTTCTTTTTCAAATTCCTCTAAAGAAAGCCTCTTAAAAAAGACAGGTGGATTTTTTGCAAAAATTTTCCACGTGTTTGATAATAAATTGACAGTTATGATCGTTCCTCACGAAAAAGGAAAGGTCGTAAACTTTCAGACAAATGTTCTTGCAATGTGCCTTGCAGTAGTTGTGCTTGCAGGAATTTTGTTCTCGTTCATTTTCTTCAACAAGCATGCAATTGAAAACAAATCAGAGCTGGATCACCTCTATCAGGAAAACCGTCAGACAATGGCCAGCCTCGATGAACTCCGCGACGAGAACAATAATCTTCTTCAGACAGGAAAAAGATTCCAGTCTTCACTTTCACAGACATTATCACTTCTTGGTATTGAACAGGAATCTACATCCGCTGATTCTTCCCTTAACGGAAACAGCGACTTGAGTTCTCTGTTCAGTACAGAAGAATTAAGTGCAGGATCAATCAAAGAAACTCAGGATATCAGACAGCTTACTTCATATCTTGAAGGTGCAGTTCAGCCAATCGAACAGATCGGAAAAATGCTTGAAACACAGAACTCTCTGTTCTCTGACATTCCAAGCATCTGGCCTGTAAGAAGTCCTCAGCTTCACGTATCAATGCCATTCGGACCAAACGTTCACCCTATTACAGGACAGTGGTACATTCACAAAGGTATCGATATGTCTACATGGCGTTCCGGAGATCCGATTTATGCAACTGCAAACGGTCAGGTCGTAAATGCATTCTACGATGCAGGTTATGGTAACAACGTAATTATCAAGCACAAGCACGGTATTTATACCCGCTACGCTCATATGAATTCTATCCATGTTGAAAAAGGTGAATTCGTTTCACAGTATCACGTAATCGGTACAATCGGAAATACTGGTATTACAACTGGACCTCACTTACACTACGAAGTTCACATTGGTTCTGACGTAGTAGATCCTAACAAATATCTTAATATTAAGGTTGCTCGCTAATGGCTTCGTATGATGACATCTCGATTAACACAATGATTGGCGGCGGTTCCGCATTTTCTGGTGACTTAAGGGTTTCTGGAGGAATGATGGTTGACGGCGATGTTGATGGAAATATCGAAATCAGCGGAAACATCATTGTTGCAGAACGCGCAAGAGTGCGGGGCAATATTACTGCCAAGTCAGCAATCATCAGTGGTATTGTAATTGGTGACATCAAGGCACCAGAAAGTATTAAGCTTATGTCTTCATCAACTGTAATCGGTGATGTTTCTACAAGAAAGCTTCACGTTGCAGATAAGGTTGTTCTTCACGGACATTGTATTTCAATTTCTGAACAGGAACGTTACGAACAGGCAGACGCCGTTCAATCTCAGTCTAAGGAAATTCGTAATAAGGCCTTTGCACGATGAATTCCATTGAAACCTCAAACTCACTGTATTATGCCGCAGCAGTTTCAGCCTCACAAAATCAGGCTGCGAAGGAACTCAATAAAAAGAAAAACGAAAAAACAGGAAGCAGGTTTTCATCAATATTAAAAGACAAACAGGAAGAACAGTATCTTGTTTCTGTCGGACTGCCGAAAGAAATCGCAGGAATGTCTACAGACGATGCTGTTACTTTTTTACAGGATGAACTTGCCCAGGCCGGGGACGAATTAGGTTTGAACGCAACTCCTCAGGCTTTTGACAGATATAAAAAGGCCGTTGGTCAGTTTGTAAAATTTATGGAGAAAAACAATTATACGATTGAACTTCACAAGCGTCCTCAGCGAAGAAGACGTAACGGTAAGCCTGCCGATCCGGTTGTTCAGGTAAAAGCAATCAATGAAGAACTTGATAAGCTTGCTTACGGTTTGTGGTACAATCAGCTTGATAAGCTTAAGCTTCTCGAAAAGGTTCATGAGATTAATGGACTTGTAATCGACCTGCTTGCTGTTTAACTTGCGGCTGTTAAGTATAATTTCGGTAAAAGATATGAGTGATATTTTCGAAAACGATATTGATTCAGAAAACGATCTTTCAGGTCTGGAAGACAATGTTGGAGTAGATATTTCTTCTCAGGAAGATTATGTATTCCTGCAGCCGCTTTACAGACTTAAGCTTGAATATTCGTGCGAAGGACTTTATGCAAATGTCGAAGAAGATTCAAAGCTTGATATAAAAGCCGGAGACTACGTAATCGTTCCTACAAGATACGGAAAAGATTTAGCCCTCTGTCTCGGCGTTGCAAAAACACCAATCGGTATTAAACCTGATGATGTTGTAATCATTGACCGCAAGGCAAGTGAAGAAGACCTTCAGCGTGCAGTTGAATTAAAAGAAAAAGAAAAAGACGCCTTCAAGGTTTTTAAAGAAAAAGTTGCATTCCACAAACTGGACATGAAGCTTATTTCAACTCACTTTTTAATCGATGAACAGAAAGCGCTTTTCTTCTTCAGTGCAGATAACCGCGTTGACTTCAGGGAACTTGTAAAGGACCTTGTTTCGGTATTTAAAATGCGCATTGAACTTCGCCAGGTTGGTGTTCGTGATGAATCGCGTATCACAGGCGGACTCGGTGTCTGCGGCAGACCTTACTGCTGCCATGCAGTTAGTGACAAGCTTCGTCCGGTTTCAATCAGAATGGCAAAGGATCAGAACCTTTCTCTTAACTCAATGAAAATCTCGGGACAGTGCGGCCGTCTTTTGTGCTGCCTTTCTTACGAGTTTGACTTTTACGCAGAAGCAAGAAAGAAACTTCCTTCAGAAGGACTTCACATTTTCTATGACGGAACAAACTTCAGAATCACCGAAATCAATCCTCTGACTTCGATGATTAAAATGAGCGGAGACGACGGCCGCCTTATCGAAGTAAATTCAAACCGCTTCGTAAAAGAAAACGGAAAATGGAAAATCAACTGACGAAAAGAGTTGCAGCAGATTGACAGCTTACAAGCTGCACAATATATAGAAATAACTGATAGTTTTTATAACGTAAAAAAGGCAGAAATCACGTAATTTCTGCCTTTTTTTTGTTTAAATTTGATATTTTTTTGACAAATTTTACAAAACTTAGATAAAAGAACTATGAATTTTGAGATTTTGGAGTAAAATATAAGTAGTTAAAATAGGATAATCTGCCGATATTGAAGTGTTAGACTATACTCTGAAATTATGTCTATCTGTATATTGAGGTATAATATGAAAAATGTTGTTAAATTTTTAAAGTTTGTAGCAGGCCTGATGGTTGTTTCTGCATTCATTGGATGTGAAACCGGCCTTGGTCAGGCGCTTGATCTTGAAGCGCCGGTGATTACTGTAACAAGTCCAGAGACACTTTCAAATGTTCACAAAGCATTTACGATGACAGGAACCTGTTCTGATAACATTGGGGTTACAAGTGTTTATATTCAGGATAAGCAGACAGGAGCTGTGTATGCAAATGCTTCAATAAATGGTACCTCATGGAAAGCAGACTTAAATCTTGAAGAAGGTGAAAAAACACTCCTTTGTGTTGCAAATGATGCAGCAGGAAATTCTTCAACAAAATCAATCAAGACTGTTATATACCTCGTAGACGAAACTGCACCTGAAGGACTTTCATGGTATGTTGACCGTGGAAACAATGTTCAGACTGCACTTAAAGAAAAAGAAGTACTTGAGAATATGAACTACGATGATTTTACAAACATCGATGTTCCACAAAATCAAAGCTTCAGTGTGTACGGTCGTTTTTATGATGCAATGAGCATCAATACTATTACACTTGAATTATATGAAGACGATATAAAGGTCGCAGAAAAAACTGTAACTGCTTCAGCAATTGCAGCAGGAAAATCTATCTATTCCCCACAATTTGAATTTGATGCTTCTGATTTTCCTTCGTCTTTATCTACTGGCAAACATTATTTAAAACTTAAATATTACTCAAAAGATGATCACGGTAATGAAAATACTCGTGAATTACCATATATGCTTTGGTGGCCTGAAAGTGACCAGCCTCGCATTGGTCTTTCTGAAGTTAAAGACGGAAAAATGCGCGTAAACATCGGAAGTGCAATACCTGTTCACTTCTTTGATGATGATCTTTTAAGTGAGATTCGTGCAACTCTTGTTAGTGGTTCAGTAGTTGAAGAAGATATTGAGAGTAATCCAGATTCAATTGCAGATTGGCAGGTTAAGAAATCTGACACACTTCCCGACACAGACGAGAACAAGTTAAAGTCAAAACGTGACGACCCTGTTCAGGTTTATGCACCGAAGTTTCCTTGCGTAAGAAAACTTGTTACATATGCAAAAGATTCTCATGGAGAAGTTTCTGTAAAGGTTTGTGAAGTTGAAGTTACTGATGCTGCAAAACCATTGCTTTTTGTTGAAAATCCTGAAGAAAATACAGTTCCTAGTATCAAACCTGGAACTGTTTCAAGTTTTGAAATCTCTGGTTATGCACTTGATACATCAGGGTGTCGTACAGTTAAGATTGCATATGTTCCGGAATTAACAGGTTCTGCTGCTGAGACAAAAGGAAAAGCTCTTCTTAAAGGAACTGATACTCCAGAAAACGGACAGTTTGTAAAATCATTTACACTCGGAGCAAAGATTGACAATAACGGCTGGAAGAAACAGGACTTTGCATTTACTTTTGATCTTTTAAAAGATTTCAAAAACGGTGCAGTTTCTTATGCAAAAGAAGATAAGTTCTTCGAAATCCTTTTGATTGATGAAGATAATAATGAAGTCTGGAAACAGCATGTAGTTAGCGGCGATAAAAAAGCGCCTTCAATTTCGATTAAATCTCCTGCAACTGATATGTCAGTTTATGACTATGTAAATGGTGAAGCAAATCTTACTATTCAATTTAATGCGTCAAAAACATCTGGTCTTGGCGTTGATGAAAATAAATATAAAGTCCAGGTAATCTGGAGTAACGAAGATATTGTTGAATATACAAAAGCAAATTCAAAACTCACTGTTACTGATGGTTATGCAATAGTTAATATTCCAAAATCAGAAATCGCTTCTAAGAGAACTGTTAACCCTCAGCCAACAATTGTATTTGAAGCATACGATGTTCTTGGAAACAAAGCAGAAGAAAGACGCAATGTCGTATTGAGTCCTCTTCCTCAGCTTCAGGAAATTCTTTCTGGAAACATGAACGGAACTTTCAAGAAAGGTGATAAGATTAAATTTCAGGCTGTATTCTCTGATGCAGTAAAAGTTTCTGGAACTCCAAAACTTACATTACTGTATTCTGCAAGTGATATAAATCCAAAATATGCAGTTTATACAGGAACAGGAAACAGAACTGATACACTTGTATTTGAATTTGAAGTTCCTGAAGATGCTGAATGTAATAAATTGATTTGTGATTATACAAATCCTATTGTCCTTGGCTCAGGTGGTGGAATTACAGAAATTTCGATTAAAACTGCAGCAACTGGTGAAGGTAATGCATATTTAACAACTCTTACACAGGCTAAAACTCTTGCCGGAAAAGAATTTAAACTTGACGGTAAACTTCCTGAAATTGTTTCAATTACGGTAGCACCAGAAGAAAGTAAGAGTACAAATGCTGACGGTAACTATTACTGCAAGGCTAACGAAGTAATTAAAGCAACTGTTAAGTTCTCAGAAAAAGTAAATATTAACGGAAGTCCTGTTCTTCACTTGTTTGGCGGATCTGCCGGAACAACACCTGTTAACTTTACATTGCAGAGTATTGAAAATGATACAATTATATTTACTCATAAGATTGTAAAGGGAACAACTCCTGAAGGAATTCTTAAGTATGACTTTGCAAAAGCATTTGATAAAGATACATCAGGAACAAATTCTGGTTATGTAACAACAATTACCGACGAAGCAGGAAACCCTCTCAAGCTTGTAAAAACAACAAAGGGCAACAAGAACTTTGTAGTTGATACAACACCTCCAGCTGCTGCTCCTGCTGTAAATATTGCAGGTGGGGCTGCAAAGAAATATAACTCAGCTCAGACTTTGTCATTGTCTGGAGAAGAAGGTGCTACAATTGAATATTCTCATAACGGCGGCGTCAGCTGGTGGGTTTGGGATGCAGACGTTGTAATGAATGCAACCGGCTTTACAGCAAAGAAAAAAGACGGTACATCAGAGACTGTAACAGTTTCTGGCGGTGAATATACAGTTAAGACTCGTCAGACTGATAAGGCAGGAAACGTTTCTCCTGAATCATCTGAATCACACTTTACTATTAATAATACATTCCCTGCAGTAACTAGCCTTGTAATTGCAAAAGCTGACGGTAAATATGCTGCCGGTGAAACAGTTAAGTTTGTACTTACTTATGCAGACAAAATCAAGGCTCCTGATGCAACAAGCGTTGTATTGTCATTCAAGATCGGCGGAACTGATGCAAGAACAGTTAATGTAAATCCTGTAACAGCAGATGCCGGTTCTGAAAAACTTGAATTTGAATATACAGTTACTGGAGAAGATGAAGGAAGTGGTATTGCCGTAACTGGTCTTACATACAGCATAGTAAGTGGTAAAAAGCCTGTAGACCTCTTCGGAAACTCTCCGGCTTCTGCAACAGTTTCCATTACTGCAACTGGTGTATACGCAGCTACTAACCGTACAGGAATCAGTCTCGACGGTAAGGCTCCTAAAATTACAGCATATGTTCCTGAAAATAATGGAACTCCGGTTTCAAATGGAAATGTCATTAAACTTACATTCTCAGAAAAAGTAGAAAAAGAATCAGGTATCATTACATTGAGAAGAAAATCTACAACTGAAGAACCTTGGAGAATTCCTCCGGTAATGACAGAAACAGAATTTAACTCTGTATATAACGAACTTGATACAGCTGACAAAGCAAAACTTTTGATTCTTGATGGTGATGCTCCAAAGATGTTCGAAAAGAACGGCCAGCCATTAGGACCTTATAAACGAATTACTCACGGACTTGTTGGTGGAGACGGATCTTCTACAACGCCTGATATTTCTACAAAGTTTGTTCTTGATTTTAATATTGGTATTAAAGATGGTTCTGGATATCTTGCTGACGGAACTGAAGTTAAAGTAAGTGACTTAAGAGAAGTATTTGAAAAAGCAGGTTATCATAAACAGGAAGTAGAAGTTACAGATGCGTCTGTTACTATTGCAGACAATGTTGTAACAATTACATTCCCTAAGACTCTTGTAGATGGACGCGAATGGGAACTTTATATTGCGCCAGGTGCATTCCGTGATGAAACAGGTAACCTCTTTGCAGGTCTTGGTTATACAACTGGAGCAACTCCTGCAATGATGGATAATTCTCCATATTCATTCTGGTCAGATAAAGTTGCAAAACCTTGGGTTCGCGTTGACAGATACAGTCACGGATACGCCGCAGTTGAACCTGTTGTTAATGGAAGCGGTATTTCTGCAACTTACAGCACTGTAAAAATTATTACATCTTACGGAACAAAAGCAGACTCATCTTATGCTAATGCAGCAAATACTGCTCCTTCAGGATATGCGCGTGTAAGAATTGACTGTGAAACTCCAGGGGCAACAATTAATTATGGTTGGGATGGAAAAGTAAATGGAACATGTGATCCTAATTCAACAAAATCAGTATTGTGGACTTCAAATTCGGCAAGCAGTATAACAGATACAAATCCAACAGGTATTAATGCAAATAAAACATACAGTGGTTATTTTGTAGTAGGTGATGGTTCTTTATATACTGGCCGTCGTGACTTTGTTAAAGCAACTGCAACAAAAACTGGATTTACAGCATCTGATGCCGGATATGAAGGGGTATTCAAGACTGTTGTAACAGCAAGAACTGATGGTGGTAATCAAGCAAATTATCTTAAGATAGAAGGCGGTAGTGGTGCCGGTGGTATGCCTGCATACGGTGGTTTCCCGGTTCGTGATGCGGAAGAAGGAAAGGGACATGACAAGGGTTGTTACAAAGTTACTACAAACCAGTTCGTATGGCAGACCTACGATATTGTAAGTACATGGTGGATATTGCCTTATAACGGAAACTATACAAGCCAATATTACTGGGCAGGATACGGTACGGCAACTCATATTTATCATCCAGCATTCTATTCTGGAGCTGGAGCTGTTTCAGATGAAGCAAACACCTACACCGAAATTACAGTAAACAAGGTTAAATAAGGAGGAAGAAAATGAGAAAAGTAAAATCAAATAAGATTCTTTTAACATCATTATTAGCAAGCATGTTAGCTTTCTCCTGTCAGGTCGGTCTTGGAGAAGCAGTAGATGTTACAGCTCCAGAAATAAAAGTTACTTCACCGGCTGTAAGTCAGTCTGTTTCAAAACAGTTCAATATTACAGGTGTTGCAACAGATGATTTTGGACTTGCTTCTGTTACTGTTGATATTAACGGTGATAATTTTACTGAGCATTTTAAGTGGGAAGGTTCTTCATGGAAGAGACTCGAAAGCGGATCCTGGGTTGATTATGCCTCTGCAACAAGTACAGGTGATTCAAAAAATCTTTCGTTTACAATTTCTGTAGATGCAAGTGCTGCGGTTTCTGGTCATGAATATTCAATTACCTCAAAAGCAACTGATGTTTACAGCAATGAAAGTGCAAAAACTAAAGATGAACGCAATGTTATTATTGATACAACTGAACCTCTTGTATCAATAATTGAACCTACAAGATTGCCTTTACCTACAGATCCCGAATTTGCAACTTATGTATTAAAGAACAACAGTGTTCTACCAAAGATCAAAAATGGAACATTTACAATCAGCGGATCTCAGAGAGAAGATACAACTCTTGATTACCTTATTGTTTATCTTGATCAGGAAACAACAGTAATCAATAAAGGTTCTGTTACAACTTATCCTGTTGCAAATCCTCTTATTGTAAAAAGGATTGATGGTTCTAACTTAAGAAACTGGTCAACAACAGTAAGCTCTTCAGATTTTACAGATGCGTCTGTATTAACTGGAGATCATATTCTCAGACTTGTTACAGAAAGTCATGACGAGGCAGGCAACGTAGAAATTAAATCACATGGATGGTTTAAATTTAACGAAGCTGCAGATAAGCCATGGGTTTCTGCAACCTTCGGATATGATAATGCGGCAGATTCAAAAAATGTAGCAAACCGCTGTTACCCTCGCTGTTCTTTGCAGGGACAGGCTTATGATGATGATGGATTAAAATCTATTTCAATTAAAATATATGAAGAAGACGGCGTAACAGAAATTGCTGACTATTCAATTTCAGAAGCAACTCTTGCTGCTGAAGGTTATCCGACTTATAAGGCATGGTCATTCAATGCACTTTCTGAAACTAAAACAATTGTAGTTAAAGCAAGCTGTGTTGACAAAAATGGTGTGGCATCAGAAGAAACAGTTACAAGGTATCTGACAATTTCTGATGTTAACCCTCCAAAAATTTCCAACTTAAGTCCAGCAAACGGAACATCGCTTCTTGGTACTAATAACGGTTCTTTCTCATTCAGCGGTACTGTCGATGATGACGGAAGTATTGATTTTGTAAAAATAGTAAGAATTAAAACAGGTAATGAAGCTGACCAGATGTCATACTTTGATAAGGATTATGAGGGATGGAAAAAATGTACATCTACTTCTGTTCCTTATACAGATGATCATGGCAATAAAGTTTGGATGCTTCAATTAGGTACAGAAACAACTAATTCAGAAAATCGTAAAGTACGCACATGGTCAAAAACTTTCAACATCTTTACAGATTTTGGTATCGATGGTAATGAACAGAAATTGGTTAACCAGAAATTTATTATTCTCGCACAGGATGTCGGTAAATCTGCAAACATTGAAGCATATTCTTTGCAAGGTGATATTGAACCACCGGAACTTGTGATTGAAACAATTTATGTTAATACTGACACCCAGCATTATGAATTAAAAGATAAGCCTATCGAAATCCCGAAACCATTTAACAGAGATGGAGATCTTAAAATTACAGATAAGATTAAAATTTCTGGAACCTGGAGTGATAATTCAACAAATATCTGGGACGATAAAACAAAACATGGACCATTTGTATTAAAAGTTGCTGATAAAGAACAGACAGTTACTTTAAACAATAACGGAACATGGACAACAGGTTATTTCTCTCCAGTTGATTCTTCTGTTTCTGTTATTACTGCAAGCTTTACAGACTGGGGCGGCAACGTTACAAACAAGAGCAGAAGCTATTACGTAAACAGCAGTACACCTGTTCTCTCTCGTATTGGTGCAGAAACAGCAGACGGCTCTTATTCAACAGGTGCTGTAATTGAAATTACAATGGAATTTAATAAAGCTGTTAAGTTTGAAGGAGGAACTCCTGTTCTTAAATTAAATGCAGGTTCAGGAACTCGTACTGCTACTTATGACGGCGTTTCTAACGGAACATCAAAGCATGTATTTACATATACTGTTCAGGCTGGAGATGATGTTGCAAAACTTAACGTTATAGGTATAGATAAAGATGGATGTGCATGGATAGACAATACTTCGGTTAATTCAGAAAATCGCGCAGTTATTGAAAATCTTACAATTCCAACAACAGGTGGAGCTTCTCTTGGTGAAGGTCGTTCTATTGTAATTGATACAACAGCACCAAAGCTCAGTTCTATCAGTGCAATCAGCGGTGCCGGATGGAATAATGCAGGTAAGTCTATCTTTATTCAGGCTAAGTTCAGTGAAAATATTTCGATTACACCAGAAGATCTTGCAGGATTAAAACTTGTTTTCAATAACGGTGCAAAAACAACAACCGCAACAAAGACAGGTCCTGATACAGTTCTCTTTAAGTATCTGGTTGGTGCTTCTGATACTTATACAGAAGCACTTCAGATAACTTCAGTACAGTCTTCAGGTTATACAATTGCTGATATTGCCGGAAATAAACTTACTTCTATTACAACATTACCTAACAATCTTCCGACAACCGGTACATCTGTAATCAAAATTGATACAGATGTACCAAGTGCGCCAACTGTTCAGGGATTGCCAACTCCTCAGACTGTATATGCAGATAACTTTACATTTACAATCACAGGCTTTGAATTAGGCGCCTCTGAAAAGAAATATACACTTGATGGTTCAACATGGCTTGATTACACAGGAACTGTAACAGTAAGCAATAACGGTAGTTATACAATTTCTGCTTATCAGAAAGATGCTGCAGGTAATAAGTCTGCTGAATCAACAGCTGTTGTTAAGAACCTGAATAAGAATAAGATTATTTCTTCTATAACAGCTGAAGAATCAGACGGTACATATACAACAGGTGATAAAATTACAATCAAGCTTATCTGTAATGAAAATCTTACTGTAGATACAGATAATGCATATCTTACATTAAATACTTCACCTGAAAAGAATGCTTATTACTTAAGTGGCTCGGGAACAACAGAACTTAAGTTCCAGTACACAATTGCAGAAGGTGATAACTGTGATGCTGTTTCTGGTTTGACTGTAACAGATTTTGTTTCTTTAAAGAAAGAAGATTCGACAGGTATTGATTTCTCAACAAGATGTGAATTGCCATCAACTTCAAATCTTGCAAATAACCGCACAATCAATGTTGTTACCGGAGCTCCTGTAATTACTGGTGTAACAGTAAATCAGTCAGGAACTGTTCCTGTAATGAAGATTAAATTCTCAAATCCAGTAACAAAGAAAGCCGGTAAATACATCAAGGTATCTCAAACTTACTCAAAGAACGGCAACGTTGTTTATAATGCACCTGCTGTTTTGACAAAGTCTCAGTTCAACAACTTTAAGGCTGTTGGTAATGGTGTTGATACATATTACGAAAAAGGTGTAAACGGTGTTAAGAGTGATAACGTAACTCCTGATTTAAGTGAAAAATATGTACTTAAATTTACATATGATGGTACAACAACTGCTGTACGTGAATTCTTCAAAGATACAGTAATTGATCCAACTAATAACGGAACTATTCTTGATGTATTTATTCCTATTGCTTCAAGTAAAGTTACAATTAATTCTTCTGACAAGACAGAAATGCTTGTAACCTTGTCTGATGCATATAAGCTTCCTGTAAAGGGTGCTGAATATACAATCACAGTTCCAGTTGATATTGCTATAGACAGTCAGGGACATACTAACCCTGCAGCAAGTGGAAAGACTTATTCTGCACAGCAGACATTTACATTGAACGGTGAAGAAAAACCTGTAATCCGTGTAAATAAAGCAGAATGTACAATTTCTGGTGGAGTTGCAAGGCAGCCTTTGACTGCACAGGTCAAGATGGACTGTCAGACACCAGAAAAAACCATTAATTACAGTATTTCAACTGTTGAAACTGAAACAAAAGAATTATCAAGTGGAATTAATTCTATACAGCAGGCTAATGATCCTAAGGCTGCAGTTAAAACAGAAGGTACATACGATAGTTCAAAAAAACTTTATATCGGAAGCAGTACTAATAAGAGCAGCGGCTATAAAATAACAATTGATGCTTATACAAGTACTACAAACCATGCTTACGAAGTTGCAAACCGTAGTGTTGTAAGACTGAAGGCAGGAACACCAAGTGTTGGTGGTGATTGGGGTGATTTCAGTAACCCTGGAAATTTAGGCAAAGTTTACATTCGTGGCGGTGACTCTGAAAGTGGTAACTCAACCACACTTGGATTCCCATTGTCATGGAACTCTGGTGACTTTGGTAAAGTAAAGATGATGACACAGGATGGGGAATACTGGTATTACGCAAGCTGGAATATATCTGCAAATCTTTATTTTGGATTCCTATGTGGTAATACAGGAAAAGATGATGAAGACACAATGGCTAATGGTCCTTATAACTGGTGCTGGGCAACATGTAGCTGGGTTGGTAGAAAACACTACTATTTCCTTAGACCTGGAACAAGCTATACTATGATTCCATCTAATACTTACGGTAATGGTGGTTATGCTTATCAGGGTAAGCACCTTGAATACCGTCCTGAGGCTACAAACAAACAAGGGGCACTTGTAAATTCAATTAACTAGACCAACCCATAACCCAAAAACACGATATATAAATAATAACGAATCCCTCTTTTACCGGATAAAAGTAAAAGAGGGATTTTTTTAGAAAATGGTGATTTATATAAACTAAATGGAATGCACGAATTGATTTACCAAGGGAAACAATCTACAACTACGGAAAAGTAGTGTAAATGTTTGTTGTTGACTTGAATTTATCCAAATAAAAACTATTTTTATACAAAAAAAAGGCCTTCCAGATCACTCTGAAGGCCTTTAAAAATTCCCACCGAAGCAGCAATTATTTTGCTGTGATAACAACTGAGTTTTCAGCGTTTGAGTAAGGAGCTGGAATGTATTTGTCTGCGTTCCAGTCGTTTTCCCATTTGTGTCCATCGATAAGGTAACGGAACTGATATTCACGGTCTGCATCAAGTGTGAGCTTAACAGAGAAAGAACCGTCTTTTGCCTGTTTTAATGGTGTTTCTGTGCTTGACCAGCTGTTGAAGTCACCGGCAATATTGATTGTTTTTGCATTCTGTGCAGCTTCTTTTGAAACAGTGAATGTTACAGTACACTTTTTTTTATCTTTTGAAAATGTTTTTTTCAAAGCCATAATAAACTCCTTTTCATTATAAAAAACGGCTTATAAAAATTCAGGCAAATCTAAATTGAAGAACATTGCCTAAAACCTATGTTTAATATACTATAAATCTAATAAGAAGACAAGATAATTCAATTATCAGATTTTCTCATTTACTACAGTATCTGCCTGGCGGGTACTAAATTACATAGCGATTTTACTGTCGCTTAGAAAAAGAGGCCATTTAATATGGACAAAAAAAACTATTTATTCACTTCGGAATCAGTAAGTGAAGGTCACCCAGACAAGGTTTGTGACCAGATCTCTGATGCAGTTTTGGATGCATGTCTTGCAAAGGATCCTGAAAGCCACGTAGCTTGTGAATGTTTTACTTCAACAGGATTTGTTCTTGTCGGTGGAGAAATTACGACTAATTTTAAAGAACTTGACGTACAGGACATTGCCCGTAATGTAGCAAAAAACATCGGCTACACAAATGCAGACTTCGGTCTTGATTACAAATCAATGGCAGTTTTCAATGCCATTCACACTCAGTCACCTGACATCAATCAGGGTGTTGTAGGAAAAGGTCTTAAAAAATTCAAGGGTAAACAGGGTGCCGGCGATCAGGGAATGATGTTCGGTTTTGCCTGTAACGAAACTAAAGAACTGATGCCTGCTCCTGTCATGTACAGCCACAAGCTCCTCCGCGAAGCTGCAAAACTTCGTAAGACTGGTGCAATTGCATGGATGCGCCCGGACTCAAAGAGCCAGGTAACAGTTGAATATGACGGACACAAGCCTGTCAGAATCGACACTGTTGTTTTGTCACACCAGCACAATCCTGATGTTAAACACGATCAGATTGAAGCTGACCTTATCAGCAAAGTAATCAAACCTGTTCTTGAACCAACAGGACTTCTTGATTCAAAGACAAAATACTTTATCAACCCTACAGGAAACTTCGTTGTAGGTGGACCTCATGGAGACTCTGGTCTTACAGGTCGTAAAATCATCGTAGATACTTACGGTGGAATGGGGCGCCACGGTGGCGGTGCATTCTCCGGAAAAGATCCTTCTAAAGTAGACCGTTCAGCAGCTTACATGGCTCGCTATATTGCTAAAAACATTGTTGCAGCTAAACTTGCAGAACGCTGTGAAGTTCAGCTTGCTTATGCAATCGGTGTACCGTTCCCGGTTTCGATTATGGTTGATACATTCGGTACTGGTAAAGTTCCTGAATACGTATTGAGCAAGGCAGTATCAAAGGTATTTGACTGTAGCCCTGCAGGTATTATTTCTACTTTGGATCTTAAGAAACCTATATATGCAAAAACTGCAGCATACGGTCACTTTGGTCGTAAAGAATTTTCATGGGAAAAGACTGACAAAGTTCAGGATCTCCTGAAGGAAATTAAGTAATTCGTGCCTTGCTAGTAATCAGCGTTCTAATGCTTTTACCTGCACGGAGATTTTATTATGACACTTTTATCAGATAAAGAAATTGTTACGGTGTTTGAACGATTCCGTTTGAATAATCCGGAACCAAAATCAGAGCTTGAGTATAAAGATGAATATACGCTGCTTGTTGCAGTTGTGCTTAGTGCTCAGGCTACTGATAAAAGTGTCAATAAAGCCACAAAGGATTTATTTAAGGTTGCCGATACTCCCAAAAAAATGGTCAGACTCGGCGAAGAAAAATTGATTGAGTACATTCACTCAATCGGGCTCTACAAAAACAAAGCCCACAATGTAATCGAACTCAGCAAAATGCTGATTGAAAAGTTTGATTCAAAGGTGCCTTCTACTCGCGAGGAACTTGAAATGCTTCCGGGGGTCGGAAGAAAAACCGCAAATGTTGTTCTTAACGTTGTGTTCAATCAGCCGACAATGCCGGTTGATACACATCTTCTTCGTATCAGTCCGAAGATTGGTCTTGGTGAAGGAACAACTCCAATTGAAATTGAAAAAAGTCTTACATTGCGAATTCCACAAAAATATATGATGCATGCTCATCACTGGCTTATCCTGCACGGACGTTATGTCTGCACTGCAAGAAATCCAAAGTGCGAAGAATGTATCATAAACGATTTGTGCAAGCACAATGAAGTTTAATAACAAACAAAAATTGATAAACAAAGAGGATTAATTTTATGAACCCTGATGTTCACGAAGAAGCACAGATGGTCGTTGAAACAAACGGCGGAGATCTTTTTGAAAATGCAACAGATGCAGCAGTTAATACTGTAAAAGAAACAACAGAAACTTTTATGTCATGGGTAAAATCATGGTGTAACTGGGGAACTTTGTTTCATCTTGTTGGTGTTGCATTGATTATTCTTGCAATTTATGTTGCTTATAAAATTGCAGTTCGTGCAGTAAGAAAAGTGCCGGAAGAAAAACTTTCGATGCATAAATCGGCTCTTATTACAAGAACCTTAAAGTATGTTTATTACTTCCTTTTAATTATGTATGTGCTTGATTTGTTTGGTGTTAAGGTTTCTGCTATCTGGGGTGCTGCGGGAGTTGCCGGAGTTGCAATTGCTTTTGCTGCTCAGACATCTGTAAGTAATATTATCAGTGGTATTTTTATCGTTGCAGAAAAAACAATGAAGATTGGTGACCTCATTACTGTCGGAAGTGAAACTGGTATCGTTGATGTTATCGGTTTGCTTTCTGTTCAGATTCACACATTGGACAATCAGTTGATTCGTATTCCTAACAGCACAATTATTAACTCGAATATGGTTAACACTTCTTACTTCCCAAAGAGAAGAATGTGCATCGGTGTTTCTGTAAGTTATGATACAGATATGAATGAAGCTCTTGAAACTTTGCAGAAAGTTCCAGGCTTGTGTAAGAAAGTTTTGAAGGACCCAGCTCCTGCTGCATGGTTTGACAAGTTTGATGAAAGCGGAATTAATCTAACTCTCGCAGTATGGTTTAACAGCGCAGATTTTATTCAGACTAAAAATGAAGTTTTCATCGGTATCAAAAAAGCATTTGATGATGCTAAAATTGAAATTCCATACAACAAACTTGATGTTAAATTCCTTGGAACTGATACAGGCGATACAAAAGTTGTTTCTGCAAAAGCTACAGTTAAACCAGCTGCAAAAAAAGCTGCTAAGAAACCTGCTGCTAAAAAAGTTGCAAAGGAATAATCAGAATTAATTATGGATGAAAATAAATTAAAAGAGATCGATGACAGATTCATGACGCTGGAAACAAAATTTGCCTACCAGGAAGATTTTGTTTCTAAGCTTCAGGAAGTTGTTGTTGAACAGCAGAAGCAGATTGATAAGCTTGAACGCGAAGTTAAACTGATGACTGAAAAAATAAATGAACTTGATAATCAGGAAGAAATTCCTAACAGAAAACCGCCTCATTATTAAACCATAAAACGTAAGCACTACGAGGGAATCAAATGGAACGAATAGAATTACTTTATACTGATGCAAATGTGATTATAATTTACAAGCCTGAAGGAATTCTTTCTGTTCCGTTTGCCGGATTTCGAGGACGCACTGCACAGGGAACGGTAGAAGAAATTCTTCGCAAAAAAGGAATGTATTCTCAAAAGTACAAGGCATTGCCAGTGCACAGACTCGACCGCGAAACTTCGGGCGTCATGATGTTTGCCACAAATGAACGCGCCCAGAAAATAATTATGGACAGCTGGCATCAGATGGTAAAATCCCGCTCGTATGTCGCCCTTGCAGAAAACCCGACAAACTTTTCGAAATACGGCATTCTTCCTGACTCAGGAATTATTGATGACCCGATTACTTACAATGCATACAATATCGGTTATGTAGCAGAAAAAAGTCAGCACGCCAGAAATGGTACTGATAAAAATGCCGGTGATAAAAATTCCCGAAACAAAAAAGAAGTAACTGCCAGAACTCATTTTAAGATTACTGCAAGAGGAAAACGTTTTTCGTTATTCGAACTTGAACTAGATACCGGAAGAAAAAATCAGATCCGCGCACATCTTGCTTCAAAAGGTTATCCGATAAGCGGCGATTTAAATTATCGTGCGCGTACAAATAATTTTGACCGTCTGTGCCTTCACGCAAGATCACTTGTTTACATTGATCCGTGGTCAAATGAAGAAAAAAAGTTTGAATGGCCCGAACCAAAAGAATGGAACGAAGCTGTTCATAAATAAAGCTGAAAATATCAGGAGTATGAGATGAAAAAAGGAATAATTTTCGATATGGATGGAACAATCTGGGACAGCGCAGAGAATGTTGCAAAATCCTGGACAGAAAAAATTCATGAAGCAGGTTATCTTGATAAATCAGTTTCTGAAGCAGACATTAAAAGCGTGATGGGTAAGACTATGGATGTTATTGCAGATTTGCTTTTTCCATATACAGCTCCGGGTAAAGAAAGAAATGATTTACGCGATGCTGTCGAAACTTATGAACTTGAATATCTTTCAAAGCATGGCGGTAAACTTTATCCTGAAGTTCTTGAAACACTCCAGAAACTTCGCGAAATGGGTTATCACCTTTATATCGTAAGCAACTGTCAGGCCGGTTATGTCGAAACCTTCCTTAATTATTTTAATATCGACATTAAAAAAGAAGATGCACTTATTGAAGATATCGAATGCTACGGAAACAATTTTCTTTCAAAAGGGCAGAATATAGCACTCGTCGTAAAACGAAATAATCTTGATAAGGCAGTTTATGTCGGTGACATTCAGAGTGATTACGATTCAACCTGCGAAGCGGGACTTCCGTTTATTCATGCTTCTTACGGTTTTGGAAAGATTAATGTTGAAGTGCCGGTAATAAAAACTTTTGCAGACCTTACAGAAGTTGTCTGTAAAGTTATTTAGTCTATATATTTTTTTGTAAATAAAATCAGATGCTTGAACTTCGGATGGAGAAAACGAAATGTCAAAAGATCATATTGTAATTCCGGCTTTGTTGAAAATTGAAAGCGGTGTGATTTCTAAAATTGGAAGTTATCTTAAAAACGCAGGTTTTGATTCTATCGTTTTGCTTTTAGGAAATGGTCTTACCGCGATGTTCGGCGACAAAGTTTTTTCTTCTCTTAAAACTGCTGGTGTAGAAATTCTTTATTCGCAGGAAATGGATACTGTCGAATTTAATGAAGTTACAAAACTGGGATTTAGTCTTCCGAAAAAAACTCAGGCTGTAATAGGAATGGGCGGAGGAAAAGTAATTGATGCTGCAAAGTACATCGGTTTTATTTTAAAGATTCCGTTTATCAGTATTCCAACTAGTTCTTCGTCTGACGGTTTTTCTAGCTCAAGCGCATCGCTGATTATTGACGGTCACAGAAAATCAGTTCCTGCAAAAATGCCTTATGGAATTCTTGTTGATACAGAAGTGATTAAAAGTGCGCCTGTAAAATTCCTTTACTCGGGAATCGGCGATATGCTTTCAAAAATTTCTTCAACCTATGACTGGCTTTACGAAGCAGAAAGCGGCTGGGATGAACTTAACGACTGCGCTTATATGATGGCAAAAAAAGCAGTCAACAGTTTTGCGCGTACGCCTTTTGAATCTGTAAAAGATGAACTGTTCTTAAAAGAGCTGCTTGATTCGCTTGCAATGAGTGGAATTGCAAATGAGATTGCAGGTTCAAGTTTACCGACAAGCGGTAGTGAACACATGATTTCGCACGCGCTTGATTCCTTTCTTGATCATCCCGAACTTCATGGAATACAGGTTGGACTTGCGACTTACATCATGTGCAAAATCGAAGATCATCGCTGGAAGCGCGTTGAAACAATTTATTCAAAGACCGGCTTCTGGACTTACTGTGAATCGCTCGGCTTAAAAAGAATTGATTACGAAAAAGCAATTGATCTTGCACCTTCAATGAAGCCAGGACGTCACACTTACATTCAGGAAGAAAAATACCGTGAACGCGCAAAGGTTCTGTTAAAAGAAGATGAGCATTTGAAAAAGATTTTTAACTGATTGAGTTAAAGCAAAAAAAAACTGTTTCAAAATCAGATGCATTTCGAAAGTGATTTGCAGGAATCATTGCTTTTTTTCAACTGCGCGTGCTACCTTGAATGTTCCTTCAAGGTCAACGTTCAATTCCGTCGCTGAGACTTTGCTCGTCTTCTTTAAGTTTGCTGAAAATTTCAGTGATTCTTTCATCGACAGTTTTTTCAATGTCAGAAAGATCGATTTGTTTAAGGTCTTCGATTGCTTCATCGAGTTCATCGTAAATTCCATCAGAAACTACATGTGTAATTCTTTCAAGGGAATTTGCGCAGAACACATAATCTTTATTGTTGTAAAGTTCTTCAATTTCTTCTTCTGAACATCTTGGCTTAAGCAAGGTATTAATTTTTGTGTTAAGGGAATCAAACTTTTCTGAGATGGAAGAAAATAATTCATCATTCTCTGAAAGCTGTTTTGATATATACGAAATCCAGGAATCAATAGGGTCAAATGGAAGGGAATTGAATGAATCTTTTAATTCGATTTTTTCGTTGAGGCTGAAAGTAGAAGAATATTTTCCATAGTAATCAAGAAAATTTCTGATTGTCTCAAGTTCTTTCTGGCAATGGCTTGAGTTTTCAAGAGCTTCACTGTAACGCATATAGCGTAAAAGAGTTGCATCGTAAAGCTCGTCTGTTTCTTCTGCTTGCTTCTTAAGATCATTAAGTGCTTTTTCTGCTTCTTTATATTTTGTGTAAGGATATTTTTCTTCGATTAAGTCACTTAGCTTTGAAATTTCTGATGCATTGGAATTATTGATTGCCTCCGATAATTCCTCATAGAGCGACATGATTTCAAAATATTCTGCGTGCAGTAAAAAATCGTTTTCGCTGTAATAAGCTTCAAGTTCATAAACAGGATGAATTTTCTTCATCTGTCTGTCGGCTTTTTTCATTGCCTTTGAAAGTAATGCAGCTTTCTGCTGTGGTGTAAGTTCAAGCAGATGTTTAAAAGTATAATACTGATTTGTCGGATCAAGGCCTACGATAAAACCCTTATCGCTGATCTGATTTCCGAAATTGTCATATGAAACGGGAAGGTTTGATTCTTTACTGCAGATCTGTGCAAATACCCACAATGGAATTCTAAAAGGCTTGTCGTTGTTAAAACGGTCATATGTCATTTCAATAAAATCATCTGAGTATCTCAAATCTGAAAGGTACTGCATGTAACCTTCATCTGTTGATTCCTGTTCAAGACCTTCAGAAATTCCTTCTTTTAAATCATCTCTGTAAAGATTTGCAAAAACGAATGCACCGAAACGGTCTTTTTGGCGCATGTCAGAATAATATATCTGCATATTTTCAAGTGACTCGTAACGAAGCTTTGGGAGTGCAAAGATTTCATTTTCGGTAAAGTAAAATTCTCCGTCAGGCTTGTTATACATTTCGCAGGATTGAAAACCGATGTGAAGAAAGATGTCATCGATAAAAGGAATTACTTCTCCTTTCTCAAAGGGTTCTGCATTTTCAGCACGGATTTTTTCTATTTCAATTTTAAAACCTGTTTCGTCTGTATCAAGCTGATGGATAAGAATGTAAGGTGTTGATTCTTTAAGTACAGTACCGTCTTTTGTCATAAAGCCGATTCTTGCTTCGTAAAGTGTCAGGCAATAAGTGTCGAGTGCTTCGTGATATGCAAAGGCGTTGTAAAATTCCCCGATTGCTTTATCTGTATAAATCTTAAGATTTTTTCCTTTTTCAAAAAGTGGTTCGTAGTCATTTTTGCTGCTCGAAGAAAATCCGATTGTTGCAACATTGTTTTTATAAAAGTCCTGAGGGTCTGTTGTAAGGGAATAATTATAACCTTTCTTTGCAGCATTACCTTTTGTTACAGAAACTCTCGGCCAGTAATCGTCAGTCCCGCAGTATCTGTAACCGTCATTGCTGTATTCACGAACAGGAACAGGAAGGTCCCACGAGTAGTCATAACTTTTTCTGTAACCTTCTTCAACAGCGTTCATGATAAGCTGATATTTTTCTGAATATCTTATGCAGATGTCTGCCCAGTAATCAGAACTGATGTTGTTTGCAGATTTTAATTCTATAGGGCCGATATTTATTGTGTAAGGACAGAACTCAGTCCAGTAGGCTTCAGCTTCGATAAGGAGAGTTTTCCAGTGTTCGTATAATTCTTCTTCTGTATATTGAATGTTTCCGGGATTGCCACTTTCTATATTGTCGTGGAGGTTTGCAAAACCTGCAAAGGCTTCTTCTGAAAATGCAGGATCTTCTGCAATGGCATCGGCATAATATCCGAGGGCATAAATCCAGTTTTCATTTTTTTCAAATTCTTTTGCGGTATTTAGTAATTGAATGTATTTTGATGACTGTGCAAAAATAGAAAAGGCTGCAGTCATGACAGCAAAAAACAAAGTTATTTTTTTCATAACTTTATTATATTCTTTTTAGAATATTGGTGTCTATGATGCAGCCTTTATAAAAGGAATTTGAATTACAGCTTATTTAAGCTGTTCAAACATTGCTTCGTAAACCGGTTTCTTGTTGTATTCAACATCGTAAATACAAGCGTTGCCGTATCCGCCGAAGGTTGCAGGAACCCAGCTTGTGCGGTCGTACATTCCCCATACGATAAAGCTCTTTACGTTTGGTTCTGTAAGGGCAATGTCGAGAAGTGTTGTGTAAATGTATTCCTGTTTTTTGATTTCTTCAGGGTCTTTGAATTTTGATGCAGGAAGACGAACGTCAACTTCGCTGAACGAGATTTCGATTCCGATGTCAGCATAGCGTTTGCAGTTTGCACGGATTGCATCAGGATCAAATGGAAGGTCAGTAGAGAGGTGAAGCTGCATTCCGACACCGTCAATTGGAACGCCTTTTTCTTTAAGGCTTTTTACAAAGTTGTACATTGCGTCTGCTTTTGGATATCCTACGCATTCGTTGTTGTATTCATTGAGGTAAAGTTTAGCACCAGAATTGTGTTCGCTTGCAACTGTAAGTGCGTGTGCAATGTATTCTTCGCCAAGAAGGTTGTACCAGATTGATTTTCTGAAAGAACCGTCTTCTTCAAACATTTCATTTACTACATCATAAACTTTGATCTTGCCTTTAAGGTGATCCATGATTGTAATAATATGGTTGTCCATGATTTCGAGAGCTTCTTCTTTCGACTTCATGTTGTTGATGAAGCTTGAATTCTGCTGATGCCAGAACATTGTGTGGAACTTCATCTGGATGTTGTTCTTTTCTGCAAATTCAATTGAATGATCAATGTCACTCCAGTTCCAGAATTTTGCATTAGGTCTGAGGTTTGCACATTTCATAAAGTTTTCTGCAACAAGAATATTTGAGAATTCTTTAATGCGTTCCTGACCTTCAGGATTGAAAATGTCACTTGCATAAGCAGTTCCGATTTCGAGACCTTTTTTTGTTGCTCTTGAAGCGATTGTTTCTTTTCCACAGCTTACAAGTGTAAGAAGAGATACGATGAGTGAAGTTACAAGTATTGTTTTCTTCATTTTAAAATCCTTATGACTTTTTTTTTGCCGTTTTGAGACTCAGTTCAAATTATGGCCTGTGTGTGACCTGGGCTTCTGACAGCTGTAAGAGTAATATGTCTTTCGACTTTTTTTTAATTATACACTGATTTTGGGAATAAGTATACTTTTTATTTATTAAATTACAGAATGACTTTTTGTCTTAATACTGAAACGTCGCTTTCAAATGCAGTTCCTGATTTAAGTTTTTCTTTAATGGAATTTTCGGTGTACCTGTCTTCAGGGTAGAGAACTACGACTGATTCATCACCGGCATTCAGAAAGTTTGTCTCTCCGAATTCTGTATAGCGGGTGGCTCCGATTGAAATCATGATTTGTTCAGGACAGCCTGCTTCGTTCAAATATGAATTGATGTTTTCTGCAGGACCTTCATCTTGCTGACCGTTAAGTTTTTCAATCATCCAGTCATTTAATTTTCCATATATATAGCTGTAATCACGAACAGCACTGTCTTCGCCGTAACTGAAAACTTCACCTTCGCGGATCATAAAACTTGCGATGCGGTAACGGTTAAGAATGCCTGTACTGTCAAAACTGTCTACAGGAATAAGCTGTGAAGAAAATCCTTTTGAACTTGCGCCCCAGTTTTTTTTCTGGCTGATTTTTTTTGCGCCTTCTTTTCTGATTGAGCAGTCATTTGATGCACCGAAAACAACCGGCTTGAGTTCTTCGACTTTTCCATTGTTCCATTTTACGTTAAAGATTATTGCGCACTCCGGTTCGAGCTGGATTTTCTGTTCGCCTGCCGGATAAATGATTTTATTTTCATCAAAAGGGAATTTTGAAAGAAATGAAGGAGTTGAAAATTCCTTGCAACTGCCGGCTGTGTCCGGGCTGTTTTTGTCTGAGTTACTGTTTAATGGAATGTATGTCGGAAACATTGCTTTTGGTGCAATTGCTTCTTTTGTTTTTACGTTTACAAAATCTGATGCTTCGCCAGCCTGTTCCAGGTGGCCTGTAAAATTTCCTGCAACTCCGAAAGTTGCCATTTTTGTTAAGTCAAAATTCATATTTGTAATATACATCATTTTTGTAAATTGACAAATCCCCGGATGCCTTGTAAACTAACAATAGGTAGTTTTAAAAGTATGCCACGTCCGTTAATTAATCAGGAAAAAATCATAGAAGCCGTATTGTTCTGTGCCTTTGACAAGGGAATGGGTGATACATCTTTAAATGACATTTCAAATTACCTTAATATAAAAAAAGCCAGCCTTTACAATCACTTTGCAAGTAAAGAAGATATGCTTAAAGCAATCTACACCTACTGTTCTGATTTTAATACAAAGGTAAACCTTATTTCTGACGAGGAACTTTCAAAGACTGCAGGAACTCAGGTAGAAAAGCTTTTCAAAACCTGTGCCTCAAATTTTATCAAAAAACATGAAGTAGATCCTTTGTTCCAGATTTATACCTTCATCAATTCTGAAAAGTATTTTACAAAGGAAGTACTTGATATCTACAATGCACAGCTTGATAAAATCGAAAACCAGACTTACTTATTCTTTAAGCTTGTAAATAAAGATTCTTCTATTGACAATGCATCAATCAAAAAAGAAGCACGATACTTCTGTATGGGGCTAATGAACTTTCTTGACCGCTATCTTGCTGTCAGAAAAGAAACTATCCGCCAGAATCCAGAAAGCGGTGTAGGTGCTCTTTTTGCACTTCCAAGTGATGATAAGATGATTCAGGAAGTGGCAAAATTCGCTGATTCCACTATTCAAAAATTCACTCATTAATTGTCCAATTAGTTAAAAAAAATCGACAAATTTTCCATTTTAGTATTGCCCAAACAGGGTATATAGGGTACTCTCAGCATTACAGTTCAATAAAACTGTAACGACATGACGAAGAAGCACTTGCAGTTTGCAAGCGGTTCGGCTATTTGTTTAACCCACTTGTAATGGAGAAAGTAGATGGTTCAGAAAGAAACTGAAATCACCAATCAGTATTACATTACCAGACAGGATTCCACAGAGTCTAATGCCCGTAGCTACCCTAGAAAATTTCCTTTTGCACTTGCAAAAGCTCAGGGGTCATGGATTGAGGATGTCGAAGGGAACAAATATCTGGATTTTTTGTGCGGAGCAGGAACTCTCGCACTTGGCCACAATGATCCTGAAGTAAATCAGGCCATGGTGGATATGCTTACCGGTAACTTACCGTTGCACACGTTGGATCTTACGACTCCAACTAAGGACAAGTTTGTTCACACATTGCTGAACATCCTCCCTGGTGAGTTGAAGAATAATGCTAAGATTCAGTTCTGCAGTCCTAGTGGAACAGATGCAGTTGACGCAGCTTTAAAGCTTTGTAAGACCGCGACTGGACGCAGTTCTATCATCGCATTCGGTGGTGCTTATCATGGAATGGGCCACGGGGCTCTTGCATTGACAGGAAATCTTAACGCTAAGAACAAAGTTAATGATTTGATGCCAAATGTGCACTTTATGCCATATCCTTATTCTTACCGCTGTCCTTTCGGACTTGGTGGAGATGCCGGAACTGACGCAGCCTGTGCATACTTTGAACGCATGCTTAAAGATCCTGAATGCGGAATCACAAAGCCAGCAGCTGTAATCCTTGAACCTATTCAGGGTGAAGGTGGTGTAATTCCTGCACCTATCAAATTCCTTCAGACAGTAAGACGCGTAACTAAAGAATTGGACATCCCAATGATCGTTGACGAAATCCAGTGCGGTATCGGACGTTCAGGAAAGTTCTTCGCATTTGAATATGCAGACATCGTTCCAGATGTAATTCTTTCGTCAAAGGCAATTGGCGGAACTCAGCCAATGTCTGTAGTTATTTACAACAAAAAGCTCGACGTATGGGGCCCAGGTGCTCACGCAGGAACATTCCGCGGAAACCAGCTCGCTATGGCAGCCGGAACAGTTGTAATGAACAGAGTATCAGATCCAGCTTTCCTAGCAGATGTAGTTGAAAAAGGTGAAATCTTTGCAAAGAGAATGGAAGAAATAAAATCTAAGGTTTCTATCATTGGTGACCTTCGCGGTAAAGGTTTGATGCGCGGAATCGAATTCATCGATCCAAAATCAGAAGCTGACTGCCTCGGAGCTAAAAAGGCAAGCGGAGAAATCGCAGCATTAGTACAGAAACGCTGTTTCGAAAACAAACTCGTTATGGAAAAAGGCGGACGTAACGGTGCTGTAATGAGATGTCTTTGTGCATTAAACGTAAGCAGGGAAGATCTTAACAAAGCCCTTGATATTATTGAAAAGGTTATTATTGAGGTTGACCTTGAACAAAAATAAAGTATTTATCACTAACGATAAAAATGCTTTGGAAGAATATGAATCAATCATTCAGAAAACTTCCAGAGCAATTACTGAAGCTTTTACAAATGACAGGGCCTATACCGGCCCTGTTCCTTTCGACTTGAAAAAGCTTGTTGACGTTCCAATGCTCCCTGAAACTGGAATCGGTTTCGACGGAGCTTTAGAACAGACAAAAAAACTTGTACTCCCTAATTTTGTAAGAACCAGCTCAACAGATTACATGGCTCATCTTCACAGTGCAACTTTGCTTGAAACAATTGCCGCTGAGCTGATTATTTCTACATTCAATCAGTCAATGGACAGCTGGGATCAGTCACCTGTTGCTACAGAAATTGAAGTTCAGACAGTTAAGCAACTTTGTAAGCTTTACGGTTATGACTCAAACTCTGACGGTGTATTTACAAGTGGCGGTTCTCAGTCTAACACAACAGGAATTTTCCTTGCACGCGACTGGTTCTGTAACAAGAAATTAAATTACGACGTAAAAAAACTCGGACTTCCAGAAAACTACAGAAAGTTCAGATTATATACTTCAGAAATCTCTCACTTCTCAATGGAAAAAAGCGCTCACATGCTCGGTCTTGGCTACGATTCTGTAGTTAAAGTTCCTGTTGATGACCGCATGAAGATGGACCTGAACGCCCTTAAGTCTTTGATTGCTAAAGACAAGGCCGAAGGAAACCTTCCATTCTGTGTTGTAGCAACTGTAGGAACTACAGACTACGGCTCAATAGATCCAATAGAAGAAATTGCAGAAATCTGTAAAGCAGAAGGAATCTGGTTCCACTGTGATGCAGCTTACGGAAGCGGCGCAATCATGTCTGACAAATACAAGTCAAGAATTGCGGGGCTTAATAAGGCAGATTCAATTACTGTTGACTTTCATAAAATGTTCATGATGCCTATCAGCTGCAGCTGTTCACTTATTAAAGATGCATCAAACTTTGATCCTTTTGAACTTCACGCAGATTACTTAAACCGCGAAGAAGACGAAGAAGACGGTTATACAAACCTTGTAAGCAAGTCAATGCAGACAACACGCCGCTTTGATGCACTTAAAGTATGGCTTTCTTTCCAGTGCCGCGGTAAAGACGGATGGAATGAACTGATCGACACTTGTGTAGAAAACGCAAAGTATGTTTATGACAGTCTTGGTAAACGCACAGGCTTTGCAAGAACCTGTGAACCTGAACTCAGTTCAATTGTATTCAGACTTTACGACGAAAAACTTTCTGACGAAGAAAACGACGAAGTTAACAAAAAAGTTCGCCGCGCCCTCATTCACCAGGAAGGTGTAGTAATCGGACAGACAGTTTACAATGGCCGCGTTCACTTGAAATTCACACTTATTAATCCGCTCACAAGTCATGAAAAACTTGATGAACTTATGGACTTAATTGCCAAATTGAAGGTATAATTGAATCTATGGCTAAAACATTCGTATTTGTAAATCAGAAGGGTGGTGTTGGAAAAACAACATCTGCAATTAACATCGGTGCTTATCTCGCTCTTGCCGGAAAAAAAGTTCTTCTTGTAGACTTTGACTCTCAGGGAAATATGTCCAGCGGTGTAGGCGTATCTTTGGATAAACCAACTGTTTACGAATTGATTGGTGGAGATGTAGAACCAGAAAAAGCAATCAAACATACAATGATTAAATCAATGGATGTAATTTCTGCTTCCCTTGATTTGTCTGGTGCCGCAGTCGAACTTGTTGAACAGGAACGCCGCGAATACTTTCTTAAAGATGCCATTGAACCTTTAAAATCAAAATACGACTATATTTTAATCGACTGTCCGCCATCTCTCGGAATCTTGACCTTGAACGGTCTTGTAGCAGCTGACGAAGTTTTAGTTCCTATGCAGTGTGAATATTTTGCCCTCGAAGGAATTACACTTTTACTTCAGGGTGTTCAGAAAGTTCAGAAGTCACTTAATCCTGATCTTGTTATCGGTGGAATTTTCTTTACTATGTACGATTCAAGAACACGCCTTGCACAGGATGTTGTTCTCCAGGTTAAATCATATTTTAAGGATGTTGTATTTGATACAATCATTCCTAGAAACGTTCGTTTGTCAGAAGCACCATCTCATGGACTGCCAGTTTGTAAATACGACCCAGATTGTGCCGGCGCAAAGAGTTACGAAAAACTTGCGCAGGAGGTAATCGCTCGTGGCTAAAAAAGGATTAGGACGTGGACTTGATGCTTTGATGGGATCTGCTTCAGTTGAAACAAAAAAATCGGCTGCAGATTCAAAAACAGATTCAAAAACAGATTCAAAAACAGAAAAAAAGACAACTCTTAAACCCAAGACTTCTTCTTCATCAGTTTCTTTGCCTGAAGGCATTGAATCTGACGCAAACGGAACACTCTGGGTAGATCCAAAAAAATTAAAACCAAACCCACATCAGCCTCGTACAACTTTCTCAGAAGAACAGTTGAATGAGCTTGCAGACTCAATCCGTGAACACGGCGTTTTACAGCCTGTTACAATTGAAGATGCCAAAGATGGTTCTTTCTATATTATTGCCGGTGAACGCCGTACTCGCGCTTCATTGATTGTCGGTCTTGAAAAGATTCCTGTACAGCTTAAAAAATATTCAGACGAAAAGAAGCTCGAAATTGCGCTTATCGAAAACATTCAGCGTGCAGATTTGAACGCAATTGAAGAAGCTCAGGCTTATTACAAGTTAATGGAATTAAGCGGCTTGACTCAGGATGATGTTGCAAAGAGAGTAGGTAAGCAGCGTTCGACTGTTGCTAACGCACTCCGTCTTTTAAAGCTTCCTGAAGATATGCAGGATTCTCTTACAAACGGTCAGATTTCTGCGGGGCATGCACGTGCAATTCTTTCTGTAGACAGCCCTGCTAACCAGCGTACACTTTTCGGTAAAATCGTAGGCGAAACCCTTTCGGTTCGTAAAGCCGAAGAACTTGCAAAAAGCCTCAACGAAGGCCGCATCGTTAAAAAAGACAAGCCGACAGCCAGTTCAACAGAAGATAACAGAGATCCTGACATCATTGCACTTGAACAGAAGTTCATTAATGCATTGGGAACTAAAGTTTCTCTCAAAGGAAATTTGAACCGCGGTTCACTTGTAATTGACTTCTTCAGTCGTACTGATCTCGACAGAATCTACGACATTCTTATTAAGTAATAATTTCAAAAACTCCAAAATATTAAACTTTTAACGCATTTCTGCCGATAATTAATACGGACTACTCTATTTAAATTACACTTATGTAATATTATTGTTACATTAGTCGAATTTTATTTATTGTAGATTTTAGAGAAATTGGATAAATTCTAAATTCCGTGTTATACTAATGGGAGTTTATTTAGAGGTTTGTATTATGGAAAGTTTACGCAAATTAAAAAAGACTATTGTCTCTATTCTCGTGGTTGCACTGACTATCGCACCGTCAGTTTTCGCCAAAGATGTCACAGTCCGCAAAGTTGAACAGATGGACAGCTGGCAGGAAAGCTTTGATGTTAACGGTAAGAAAGGAAAGTACAACGTAATTGTTACTGCAGAAGATTTAGGCGGTAACACAGCTTATGGCGGACCATTCAATATTTATATTGATGAAAAGTCCGATTTACCAATTACACGAATAACTAACCCGGCTCCAGACATGCGTATTCCAGGGAATCTCAATATCGTTGGTTCTTGTGTTGACGATGATGCAGTTCAGTATGTTGAACTTGTTCTCGACGGCAATGAACCTGTACGCGCAAGTGGTAAAGAATTCTGGTCATACTTTCTGAGCACAGAAGGCATGAACGAAGGCGTTCATACTATTGAAGTATACGGTGTTGATATCAACGGTCTCAAAGGAAACTCAGTAAAAACCTCATGGGTATTGGACCGCGAAAAACCTGTAACTGAAGTAACAAACATTGGTATCGGAACAATCGTATCTGGAACAGTTTCACTTAAAGGTGTTATCTCAGACGGAAACGGAATTGCGGCAATGGCATATTCCCTTGATAACGGTGAAAACTTTACAGACGTAAAAGTTTCAAATAACAAAAAAACAAATACAGCAAACTTCAATATCAGCTTTGATACAAAGAAGATGAGCGACGGACCTGCAGTTGTATGGTTCAAGGCTACAGACCTTCAGGGATCAAGCGGATATTATTCATTCCTCTGTTTTATTGATAATACAAAACCGGCAGTAGAAATCGTTTATCCTCGCGAAAAGCAGGCTGAAAACGGAACCTTTACAGCTGCAGGTAGTGCAAAAGATGCAATCGGCCTTAAATCACTTTCCTACGAATTCAATGGTGAAAAAGGTGAATTTGAAATCATTCCTGGAAACCAGTACTGGTCAAAGGAATTTCCTAATGCAAAAAGCGGAAAACTCGTAATCACTGCAGTTGATACTGCAGGAAACGTAACAAAGAAAGAACGTCAGGTAAACATTAACTCGGAACTTGATAAACCTGTTGTAACACTCCAGTGGCCAAAAGCTGGTGCACAGCTTAAAGAAGGTGAATACTTTGTCCGCGGTATCGCAAAAGATGACGATGCAGTTGCCAGCGTAAAGGTAACTGTAGACGGAACTGTTGTTGAAACTGTAGAAACAAAAGGTGTATTCAATGTTGTACTCACTGATGAAAAATTCCTGGGATACGGAAAACACATTGTAAGCGTAAGTGCAGTTGATAAAAACGGTGTTGTCGGAAACGAAACAAAGGTTGATTATTTCTCGACTGGCGTAAAACCAAAATTCTCTGATCCTGTTCTTCGCGGCGGTACTGATGCAGGTGCTGCTCCATTCGGAAAAATTGTAAGCCCGGAAGGTGGATCAATTTTCGAAATCGAAGCTTCTTCACTTTCTGGTATTAAAGAAGCATCTTATACAATCGAATGGTCAACAGACAGATTCGGTGCACCAATGGCTGCACGTCGTGAAGAAAAAACAATTGATATTAAAAACTCAACTCCAAAGGTTACTTTTACAATTCCTGTAGAAACACTCCCTTGGGGAATCGTTCACTTGACTTTCAAGACAGTTGATGTTGCCGGTCGTGTTTCTAACTATGGTACATGTCTTTATGTTAAGAACTTTACAAAGGTAGTAGAAAAACCTGATACATCTCTCGCTGGTGAAATCAGTGATGAAAAAGCAACTGTTAAAGTTATTGAAGCAGGCGGACAGGCTTATCGCCGCGGAATGAACGTAACGGTTCTTTCTACTTCAAAATCAACTGCAGCAAGATGGAATAAAGACAGAAATGTTAATGAAAAACGTGCTCCAGTTGGACTTAATCTTGAAATTACATCAGAAGCAAAAGATCTTGCTCTCTCTTATAAAATCTTCTCAGGTGCATCGGTTGGTACAAAACCAATCCTCGAAGGAAAGGCTGCTGTAGTTCGTCCGGACAAAAATTCTGGCAACGGAACTGCATTCATCTCACTCGATAACCTTGCACCTGGATTAGTAACAGTTGAAATTACTGCAGTAAGCGGAAAAGATTACACAGCAAAATGTTATGCACAGGTTGCTGTAGTCCGCCAAATCAACTCTGATGATATTAACGATGCACGTATGGGTCAGTGGCTTTCTACAGCTGACACTGTTTATGATGCAACAACAAGAGGCTTTATACTCGGAAGTTCTGCAAAGCTTTCAGGTTATGCAAACCTTGATGGTGATGTAACTGCATCATTTGTCGGAACATATCCTGGACTTGAAATTTCATCTGAAGGAAGATGCGTAACAATCACTGCAACTCGCGGCGGTACTTATTACAATGTAACAGTACGTGCAACAGACGAAAGCGGTGCAAGAGTTGACTTTAATCCTGTAACTTTGATTTTTGATAATGATGGACCTAAGTTCTCAATGCAGCGTCCTACATTGTATGAATGGGTAAGAAACAGACTTGTTATTTCTGGAACTGCAACTGATGCAACAGGAATCGCTTCTATTGAATACTCAGTTGACGGTGGAGAAAACTGGAAGAGCTTTGGTGCTGCCGGTCGCCGTACTTCAATGCAGCTTTATGCAGAAGAAAATCTTTCATCTAAAGAAGAAGGAATCATCACTCTTGATATCCGTGCAACAGATATTTCAGGAAACCTTTCTTATTACACAGCAGCAGCACACAAAGATACACTTGCTCCTGATGTAGAAGTAATTATTCCAGGTCCTGGAGACGTTGTTAACGGAACAAATGCAATCGGCTTTATCGTAAAAGATGAAGGCTGCATTGAAAAATGTGAATATGTAAACCTCAATACTGGAAGAAGAATTCCGCTTGATGTTAAATCAATGGTAACAACTTTTGTCGGAACAGCAGAAATGCCAATCAGTCCTTCAATGAGATTTGATTTTACTGATGCATGCGGAAATGTTAAGACAATTAACTCTTACGAATTTGTAATTGATAACAAGCTGGACCTTCCTGTTGCTTCAATTCAGCTTCCAATTGAAAATGAAGTAATTACAAAAGACTTCGTAATTTCTGGAACAGTTCTTGATGATGACGGACCAAGTACTGTTTACTATAGAATCGATAACGGAAGATATACTCAGGTTGAAGGACAGGGATACAGTTTCAGTGTGAATGTTCCTTTGAACACACTTTCTGATAATGAACATACTGTAACAGTTTACAGTGTTGATATTAACGGTGTTCGCGGTCCTGAATATACAAGAAACTTCAGAGTTTCTCTTGCTGAACCTGTTGTAGTAATAGAATCTCCAAAAATCGAAACAGCTCAGAGCAAGATCGTTCACGTTTCTGGAACAGCAAGTGATAGAAACGGAATCAAGAAAGTTCTTGTATCTGTTGATAACGGAACTACATGGAATGATGTTACAGGAAAAGAGCGCTGGTCATATCAGTATGATTCACGTGCAATTCCTGACGGAACACATGTAATTTTTATCAAAGCAATTGATAACTATGACATTGAATGTCTCTATTCAAGCTTGATCAACGTTGATAATACTAACCCTGAAATCTCTCTCGAACTTCCTTTGGACGATTCGAAGACAACAGGACCTATATTCTTCTCTGGATTTACTTTGGACAATATCGGTTTGACTGATTTGTACATCACAGTAACAAGCCTTGACGGAAAATATGTAAGCCCAAGACTTGCAAGAACAGATCTTACTCCAGACAAGATTATTACAACAACAGTTGATATCAGTTCACTTGAAAGCGGACGCTATAATGTTCAGCTTACAGGAAAAGATGCTGCAGGAAATATATCAAGCGTTTCTCGTAACATTACACTTGATAAACGTGTAGCAGAAGCAGATGTTAATGTTTACTATCCACTTAACGGTGAACACAAAACTGGTGACTTCAATATTTACGGTGAAGTTCAGACAGCTCGTAAAGTTAATTCTGTAACTCTCGTACTTGACGGTAAAGATTTTGAAACTGCAGAAGTATCAAAGACTGGATACTACAAGTTCCAGTTGAATTCAGAAAAACTTACTGCAGGTACACACTCTTATAAAGTTCGAGGAAACCTTGAAGGCGGACTTTCAGTTGACTCAATCAACCAGACAGTAGTTTATGAACCATACGGTCCATGGGTTACAATTGATAACTTCGATTACGGTGCATTTGCTTATGACCGTCCATTCATTAAAGGTCGTGCAGGATATTCACTTGACCAGGATGAAGTAGACGCTGCAAAGGCTAAGGGTGCAACAAAGGCTCAGAAAGAAGCTCTTGCTGCAAAATCTTTGAGCTACCTTGAATTGTCACTCGATAACGGTAAAACATTCACACGTCTTAAGGGTACAAAGAACTGGAAATACCGTATCGAAAATGAAGATATGCCTGAAGGATATCACTTCCTTCTTATCCGTGCAGTATTCAACAACGGTGAATCTGCTATTAACAGATGTGTAGTTCAGATCGATAAGACAGCTCCATTTGTTAAGATTATTGCACCAAGTATTGGTGGCCGTTACAACCAGGAACTTGAATTCTCAGGTCTCGCAAGTGATGCTGTAGGATTGAAGAATGTAAGCCTTGCCTTGAGAAAAGGTGACAAGGCTGGTTATGAACTTCCTGGCTTTATCCAGGGCTTGTACATTGATGCTCAGGCTTGGGGTGCTACATTGTTCGGTGTTGGTATGGGACTTTCGTTCTTCGATGACAATGTTAAGCTTCAGGTACAGTGGGGTCAGTTCACTCAGCAGCAGAGAGAAATCTTCAGTGCAACACAGCTTCGTTATGGTGGTAACGTATTCGGCTTGAAGCTTCTTGCCAATATCGCATACATTCCGTTCAGAGCAATGTTCGGACCTGACTGGGATTGGTTGAGCATGGGATTTGCACTTGGTGCAAACTTTAGTATGTTCACTGATACAGCAAGTGGAAAAGCTCAGATACTGTCTGCAATTCTCGGACAGATCGAGTTCCCACGCGTGACATTCAAGAAAGCTAAGTGCTTCAGAACACTTGCGCTTTACTCTGAATTCCAGTTGTGGTTCATTCCTAGTGACGTAACTGGTGGAACAGTAGATGTTAAGAACATGGTATTCCAGTTCTCTGAAGGTTTACGCGTAAACATCTTCTAATAGCTGGATTTAACAAAAAATAGTACAAAATGGTCAAATATTAAACTATTTGGCCATTTTTGCCGATAATGGTAGAGAAAATCTCTCGAAAAAATTTGATTTTTTAGAGATTTTGCACTACCATTTTTTTTTGGGGAAAATCTAAAAAAGATGGTTTTTATTATGAAAGTTATGAAAGCATAACAGATTATTTTTTTCTTGATTGCATTTACCCAGAATCTGTTTATGCAGATATTATGTATATTTACAAGCTGGAGGTGCATGAGATGAAAAAGAAATTCCTCACATTATTCACTTTATTATTATCATTCGTACTTATTCTTACAGGATGTGAAGTCGGCTTAGGTGAAGCTGTCGACACAGAACCACCTGTTCTTTCTATAAATTATCCTCCTGCTGCCAGCACAATCCGTGACAGTTTTGTTATCGCGGGAACTTGTGAAGACGATAAAGGCGTAACAAAAGTTACGGTGGATGTCCGCAATACGGATATGAATAAGTCTTTCGGTTCTTACAGCGCAAAGGTTGACGGAACCAAATGGTCTCTCGAGTTAAACGGCTCTGGCGGTTACAACGGCTGGTCAATGCCTGACGGTCGCTACGTTGCCGAAGCAAAAGCATACGATGCCACAGGCCGTTCATCCGGCGTTTCTTCTCTTTCATTTGATATTGATAATACTGCGCCGCTTTTTATTTTGAGTTCACCAGGAAACGATACTCTTGATGGAAGTGTTGCAACAAAATTCGGTTCGACATATAAGCTTGCAGGAACTATCGCAGAAGACCACACTGTTTCAAAAATCAAGGTTACAGTAAAAGCTGCAGATGGAACTGTAAAAGGAACCTTCTCTCGTTCTAATGTAGAAATTGCAGGCGGTACAGAAATTGTATTTGCAGAAAAAGGAAATACAAAAGAAAAAGACGATGATGGTAATACCCTTGATGAAAACTACAGAAAAATTTACGGTAATTACGATACAGAATCTGGTCAGAAACTTTTTTATTGTGATATAGAAGTTTCTGACTCAGCACAAAAATATACTCAGAAAGATTCAGACAGCACAGCTGGCGGAAATACAACCAGCAAAATTTATTTTTACGATGATGTTTACTCTGCCTGGTTAAGTACAGCCTCTGGTCTTGATGCAACTAAAGCAAAGAAAATTATCAACGGTACTTATACCGGTGAATTTGTAAACGGTTCATTTACAACACCAAAACTTTTAGCAGACGGTTCCTTGTTAAGAACAGCTTCTGGAGGAAATGATTTACTTACATTCACTGACGGTAAAGAAGCTTTCAATTATGTAAGAAATTCTCTCTTCCGTGAAAAAATTGCATTCTCATTAAATCCAGATGCAGATCCTACTTATTCTGTAATCGGTTACAATATTAACAGAACTGATGTCCTTGACGGAACAGCAAGTTATACAACTGCCTTCTCAAGTCAGCAGATTACTGTCCAGGCTGTGTGCGGTCTTAACGGTTATGGTGTAAAACCTGCATCACTCAAAGTATATCAGTTTGGTCCTTATGAATTAGCTGATCTTAAAGCAGAGTTGCTTGATTCAATTTACGGATCAAATGCATCAATGATTGCTTATTATAATGCACATGCGGTTGCAGTAAATCCTGCAAATGATGGTCTTGCAATTTTGATTGGTGATAACTCTTCAAGCCAGGAACCTTCTGCAGAGTCTTGTACATTTGCACCAATGCTTGACGGTTCTATTAAAGGAAATAAATATTACATTCTCGCAGTATCTGGTGAAGACTCAGAAGGACAGTTTGTTAAGACAAATGCTGGTAAAGTCGTAATCTTCAAAGGTGAGCTTGCAGGTACTCCTCCAAAAATTGTTATTAATCCTCATGCAAAAGCAGATGCTGCAACTGTAACACCGGACGATCAGGCAATTATCGGTACTGGTGAAATGTCATTTGCCGGAACAATTGACGAAGGTTCTTCTGATCCAACAATGAAGTTTAGTGTAACTGTTTCGGATGCAGATGACGGAACTATTGTCGGAAGCTTTGAAAAATCATTTGATTACGATAAAGCTGCAAAAACATGGAGCTTCAAGTTAACTGACAGTGCTGATTTTATTCCAACTCCTAAAGATAAATATTATCTCTACGATGTAATTGTCCGTGCAGAAAATAATGGTGGTACTCAGGAAAAAGAACGAAAGATCTTTGTTGATACAATTGATCCTGTAATCACAATTAATTCCATTACACCTGAATGTACAAAAGAAGGTGATGAAAATAAATTCCTTAATGGTACTTTCAGAATTACAGGTAAGGCAGAAGATACTAACCTTGAAACTGTATGGTATGAAATTAAATCAAATGGAGACCCTATTGTTTCTTCATTAGACTTTACTGATATAGATGCAAAAGGAAATCCAACTGGTTATGGACAGTGGTATTCATTCAATAACGAAATTACAATCGACTCAACAAATACTTCGAAGTTCAATACTAAGAATAATAAAGATCTCGAAATCGTTATTCACGCAAAAGACAAAGCCGGTAACGAAGGAACTTTATCTACAACTCAGTATCTCAATAAATCTGGAAAGACTTACAAAATTGACCAGTCTACAGATAATCCTGTAATCACAGGAAATAACTTTGTAAAGGTAACTGATACAGCAAAACTTACTGCTAATGCTCCTGACGGTTCAACAGATTCTGGTAACGTATTTGATACAACATCAAATCATAACCTTATGTTTACTGTTACTGATGATGATGGAATTGCATCTGTAAAAGTTATCTGTGTTGATAAAGATGGAACTGAAACTTCAACAACATTGGGCGGTCTTGCAAACAAACCGACAACTGCATCACATACTTACAAGAATCTTCCTCTTGAAGCCGGCATATGTTCTGTAACAATCATCGCCCGCGACTCAACATATTCAGATTCTCTTGCCGAAGATGTAAAAAAATACCGTGAAACTACATACGGACCTTTCTATGTAGCAATTGATAAAGAAAATCCTGTCCTCACAGAAACTGCTGCCGGTGCTGATACTCAGTACGCAAATGCAGCAAAGACAATCACATATTCTGGTGCAATCAGTGATGACTTTAAACTTGCAGATTTACCGTTAAGTGTTCTCGTTAAAAATCCTGACGGTAAATACATCAAGGCTGACGGTTCAGAAGATACTGCACAGAAAGGTATTACAATTACTCCTAATGCTGACGGAACATGGACTTATTCCTTCAAAGTTCCTGCTAAAGATATTGATGGAAGCTCTGCATCAAAAGACGGTATGTATGAACTTTCATTCACAGCCCGCGATAACTTTGGAAGACAAACAACTGTTTCAAGAAACGTAATTAAAGATACTACAAAGCCTCAAATTAAGATTAACTCTGTAACACCAACTGTTACATCAGGAACTGACCGTTTGCTTAACGGTACATTCAATGTAACCGGTTCTGTAACAGAAAAGTATCTTGATACAGTCTGGTACGAAATTAAATCAAATGACGGAACTAAAGACGTAACTGTTGATTCTCGTGATTTGAAGCATACTGTAAACGTGAATAATGTTGATACAGAAGTCGCAATTGAAGGTCAGTGGTATTCATTCAACTCTGAAATTGAAATTGACTCAACAAATATTTCTAAGTTCAAGGCTTATGATAATAAAGAAATCGAAGTTGTAGTTCATGCAAAAGATAAATCTGGTAACGAAGAAACTTATTCGACTACAACATTCTTTGGTGGTAAGTCTTACAAAGTATTGCAGTCTTCTGATAAGCCTGTAATTACTGGAAACAACTTTGCATTTATCGATGCAATTGGTGATGATGAACATTCTGCTGATGATAACAAAGCAAATCTTACTCTTACAAGTGACCTTAAAAATGGTAAAGGAAATATTTTTGATGCCTCTACAAACAGAAAAATCATCGGTACGATAACTGATGATGACGGTATTAAAAATATTTACGTTTATATCAGAAAAGAAGACGGAACTGAATTTACTTCTCAGGAAATGATTGATTATGGTCTGTACGGTTCTGATCAAAATTATGAATATACTGGATTTACTGAAGGTACTACAACAACAAACTTTAATTATCAGCTTCCTTCTAAGGCAGGAATTTATCAGGTTACTGTAAATGCTGTTGATGTTACATGGTTAAATGCAACGGGTTCAACAGGAGTTACAGTTGATCAGGTTCGTGCAAACAGAAGAGCAGAACTTGGACCTTTCTTTGTAGCAGTAGATGACAAAGCACCTGAATTGACAGAAACAGCTGTTAATTCAACTGACACAAAATATATCCGCGAAGATGATCCTAATACTTCAAAAGATGACGCAGCCTTTACCTTCTCAGGTAACGTTTCTGATGACTGGGGAGTTGCATCACTTGCAGTCAGCGTAAAATACACACCAGCTTCTGGTAATACAACATCACTAGATGCACTCAAAGCATTAGGCGGAACAATCACTCCGGCTGCAAACGGTTCGTGGTCTAAGACAATTTCATTCAAGAACGCCTCATATACTTATGGGGCAGGTCTTTACGAAATTACATTTACCGCAACTGACAAAGCAGGAAGACAGTCGTCAGTTGTAAGAAATGTTTACAAAGATACAGTTGCACCAGTGTTTGGTACAAGTGGAATTACCGATCCAAAAGACAGTAATTTTTCTGAAACAAATGTTAAGCCATACATTTCAACAGTAAAAACGAACGGCTGGTTCAATACAAATACTCTCCGCGTTGAAGGCGGTGTAAGTGATGCTGCAAGCGGTGTTAAGAAAGTTGAATATACTCTCAATGCCTCAAGTCAGAATCCTACATGGAATGAACTTTCAGGAACATCACTGTTCTCTGGAACAATTCCTTCTGTAGAAAACGGTGGAACAATTACTATCCGTGCAACAGACGTTGCAGGTAACTACGTTGATACAGGTATTTCAGGTATTATGATTGATACTGGTATGCCGGGCGCTGTCGTTACAGAAATTGACGGTGAAACAACTAGTCTTGGAACTAAACTTTCTAACGGTAAAGAAAAGATTGTAATCAAAGGTACTGCAACTGATGCATTAAGCGGAATTGAAACAATTAAGATTAATGTCGGTGACAAAGTATTTACTTCGCCTGCAGTAACAGTTTCTGTAACAAGAAATGTTGACGGTTCAATCAATACAAATCCATTTACTCAGGCAAAGGACGCAGGCGGAAATGCAATTGCAGGAACATATCTGTGGATTGCAGAAATTCCTGCTGCAAAACTTACTTCAAGCGGAACTGTATGGGCTCAGGTAATTGATGCTGCCGGTAATGCAGCAGAAGTTAATCTCTTTGCCCTCCAGGTTGATACAGTTGATCCTAGCGCAGAATTTAATTCAACATTAAAAGGCGCAACTGTAAACAAGGTTATTACAATTTCTGGAACTGCAAATGATGATCAGAAACTTGATTCAATCAAGCTTGAATATCAGTCTGGTGTAAAAACAGAAAGCGGTAAACAGGTTGCAGTCTGGACAGAAGTAACAGCTAATGGTGCATTAGACGGAACTAAAGTTTCTGGAACATATAACTGGTCTCTTACTGGAATTGATTCACAGAAAGCATTCGGTACAACAATTTACGACTGTGACTCATCTAAAGACGGCGATCAGGTAAATCTTCGCGTAACAGCTATTGATGCTGCCGGAAACTCTAAATCTGAAATAACATACATTACAGTTGATCAGAATACTGACCGACCTGTAATTACATTTACAAACTTGAATCCTCTTGACGGTATGTCACCAACTAATTACCTCTTCTTCAATAATACAAAGATGATGGGTAACTTAAGCGATGATGATGGAATTGACAATGCTGTACTCTTTAAAATTATTACCCGTCCAGTAACAAACGGTGTACGTGGTGATGCTCCGACACTTGATGAGTTTAGACTTGCACCTGTAGTTCCTCTTTCAAGCGGTTCATGGAATTATACATTAAACTCACAGGGTAAACAGGATATTTACTTCTATGTAAAAGATGCAAAGGGAACAGAATTTATTTCTAAAGCCGCAGGAAATGATTTAACCTCTGTATATCTTAAAGATGAAACAAACCTCTTTGGTACATCACAAGCAAATCATGTTTCAACAGTTCTTTACATCCGTATCGATACTGTCGACCCTGAACTGAAAAATCTCGGATTTAATTTCTACTCAAAGAAAGACAATATGTATATTAAAGATGCTGATGTTGAATGGGAAACTTCTGTAGCAGACCAGATCTTCGGTGGAAATACTTCTAAGTTTGCAATCAGACTCGATGCAATTGATGCCAACGGTATTGCATCTGTTGTAGGAAAAATTGACAGCAATACATATACATTTACTAAGAAATCTGTAGATTCAGAAAACAACGGTACATATCTTCTCACTGATATTCCAATGGGTGGAACTTCTTCAACCGGAAACCGTAAGGATGGTGTTAACTACTTTACAATTGAAATAACTGACAATGCCGGTCGTACACGTTCAACAACATTGACTCTTGACGTCGACAATACATTGCCGGTAGTTAAAGTTTCAAATCCATCTTCTCAGACTACAGTAAGCGGAAACGTAAGTGCATACGGAACTGTTGATGAAGCTGCTGACATGTATTATGCAATTTCAACATCAGCAACTGTTTCTCCAGACGATACAGCAACAGCAATTACAAGCTATACAGACAGTCTTGGAAACTCTGTTACAATTTCTGATATTAAAGACAAGATTTCGTACTCAGAACTTAAGGGAGCAGCCCTTTCTTGGTATATCTACTTTGACGGTGATTCAGATCCTAGTCAGACAGTTGCACACGATGCTAGAATCCTGAACAATTATCTTACATATTACGGAATTACAACTGATGCTGCTATTGAAGATAAAGATAATCCGTTTGATACAATCGTAAAACTTTACCTCTGGGTAAAAGCAGTTGATAAAGCCGGCAATGTTACTGAAGTTGCTCACGAAATCAAGCTTGACCCTCAGGGCGACCGTCCGACAATTACAATCAACTATCCTGAAAAAGATGGTGATACTCTCGGCGGTAACATTAAAGTTTATGGTGAAGCAAATGACAACATTGCTGTAAAAACTGCATGGCTCCAGGTTATCTCAAAGAAAAATCATCCAGATGACTGGGATGACGTAGTTGCATATTCTGGGGATAAACCTTCATATAACGTAACTAAGTTTGAACCTACAAAAGACGATCTCGACTTCCTAGCAGAAAACGGATATTCCGTTTACCTTATGTCTTCATATGATCCATTAAGTGGTTCAAATGCAGCATGGAAAAAAGGAACGTCGACAATTGCAACAGGAAAAACTGCAGCTGATTACGGTATTCTTGCAAACTCAAGCGGTTCTACATGGAATGTTAAGATTAACGTTAAAGATGAATTGAATCCTGCAAAAGGTTCAACAACTTCAAACGTAATTGCAATCCGTGCATTTGCAAGAGACGATGACGGTAAGGTAAGTATTCCTTCTGACCGCATATTTGAAATTGACTCTGACAAACCTGTATTCGGTTCTTCACAGCCATTCTATCTCGTACAGTCAGCAGACGTATCATGGTCTACTGCAACAACTGCAAGCCGTGAATATTCCGAAGATATGTATGTCAAAGGAAGCTGGTACCTCATCGGTTCTGTAGAAGATGATGTTGGAATTAAGTCTTTAACATTGCGTGATAATACTGATGCAATTACAAAAACAATGATTGAAGATAAAGCAGAAAAATCAGGCGGTGCTGATTTTGATGTAGAGATCAGCGGAAAAGTTGCATACTTTAAAGTTAAACTTCCTACTGCAAGCGGAGTAGGCTCGATTGATTATACATTCACAGCAGAAGATATTGCAGAAGGAACTGCTCATTCGCAGACTAAGGATATCAAGATCAACTTTGATAACAATGCTCCGGTATTAATCAAAAGCAATGTTTCAGGTTACAACATTAATCCTAGTGTCAAGCAGTCAAACAACTTTTACGTATTCGGTTCGAACGTAAAAGAAGATGCAGTAACATCAGGCGGAACAACTGTAAATCAGTCAGGCTTTGATTACGTTGCATTCTACTTTATGCGCCGTTCTGATAAGACTACAGACAATAAAGATTACATTTATGACATCATGCAGCCTCGTCAGATTAATGACGGCGGAACATTAAAGGAAAACGCTGCAAATAAAGTTCTCGTAAGTTCCCTTACATACGAAGATGGAATTTACTGGAAGACGTATACAGTAACCCGTTCTGATGAACACCTTGGACTTCTCAAACTTGATGCAAAGGATGACAACATTCATGTCGGCGGACTTTGTAAGATCGGTGGAGCAGCTTATCTCATTACAAGCATCTCTTCTGACGGAAAAGAAATTGAAGTCAACGGAAATATTCCTAAGAAATATACTGCTGCAAAATTTGCATGCGCAATGGTAGTAAACAACACAGTTCAGGAAACTGAATCTGGAACATTGCAGACCGACGGCTATTATCAGAAACCTGCAAACGATGACGGCGACCGCATGATTGAAAGCGTAATTAAGAATGGTTCAACCTGGTCATGGGAAGCTGACATCTGTTCAAAGAATATTCCTGACGGACCAATTGAACTTCATTACGTTGCATTTGATAAAGCCGGTAACTATAACATCGGTATTGTCGGTTGTGTTTCTCAGACAGATTACAAGAAATACAAGACACCAGATGTAAGCAGCAATGCTTCAGTTTATGCATATGATTCAGAGAATCCTGGATTTGTAAGTAATAATCAGCCTCGTATTGCCGGTGTTATTTTCGGAAGTGATGATAATGCCAACGGTGTAGTAGACCCTGTTGTTCGTAATGCAAGCGGAAAGATTATAAGTACAGGTGAAATGAACATTACATATGGTGGCTGGTACAACGCAGCAGATCCATATGGTAATAAAAAAACTGGTGTTACAGTAAATGGAAAAGAAGGTTCGAGAACAATTACTACATTCAATATTCCGGAACAGCTTGATTCTGCTGCCCTTACAATCAAGGGTGAAACAAAAATCATTCCAGAAATTGTCGGCGGTAACAACGGACTTAAATATACATACTCAGTAACAAAGAATGGTGAATCAACTCCATACTTTAATTCAGTAGCAGTTGATCTTTCATCTGAAGATTCAATTACTGATGATGTTCGCGAAAATATTGAAATTAATTTAACAACTGTAAATCTTCTTACACCGGTCAACAGCAAGACAATTGCTGACGGCCAGATGCAGAAGTTTGAATTTAAAATCTGGGATAAAACTGAAGGTACAACAGCAGGAACAAACAGCCAGTATGCAACAATCAATTTGATTGCAAACGTTCTGCTTCACGATAACCAGAAAGCAAATGCATGGTTCAAGCCATTCTACTGGAAGTGGAATGAAACAACTAAGTCAATTGATTCCTCTGTATACGAAGATGACCTTACACAAGGACATATTGAACTCGAAGCAGACTGGAAGTTAACTGAAGGAACAACAGGCGGTTATATGGCAGAAAACGCTGATGGTTATGCAGACGCAGTTGCTGCAAATCCTGAAATTGATGCAGATCCTAAAGTATCTGGTAAAATCTCAATGCGCGGAACTGCAAAGGATAACGTCTGCGTAAACGAAATCTGGATTAAAGTTCCTGACTTCCTCGAAAATTCTTCTGATACAGGAAATAGAGGACACATCAAGATTGCAAAACGCATCACTGCTGAAGATGGTACTGAAGAAAATCCAATTTCAGATGATGATCTTGGTAACTGGACCTCACTTGGTACAATGGAAGATGACGGCTGGGAATTTGAGCTTGACGGAGATGAAATATTTGACCAGGCAGAAGGAAATACTGTCAACTTTGTATTCAGCTGGGATACTTCAAAAATTGACGGTGTTGCTTCTTACGATGTTGAAGTAGAAGTGTTCGCAAAAGATAAGGGAAGTATCACTCTTAATGCTGACATGTCTTTGACATACGCAACTACTGGTCCTTCTGCAGCAAGTACAACTCAGACTGGTACTCTCAACGCACAGGGTGTTGCTGAGCTTACTCCATATTACAAGATGGACGTTGTTCCTTATATTACTAAGGTTACGACATCATTAAGTACAATCAAGCCGGGTAATCCGACAGTATACTCAAGAACTGCAAAAGGTCATTATCCGATCCGCTCAGATGAAACTGTAACATTAAACGGCTTTAACCTTGCAGCTGACAATGCATCTGTAACAGCATCAGCTCCTTCTTCGTCAGGAAATTATGTACACACTGTTAACGGTGTTTCAACATTGAACAACATCAACGTTAATAACGCATGCGGTACATACGGTTCTGAAACAGGAAAGGCTTATACAGACAATAACTACGCATACTGTTATAACAGACAGCCAAATGGTGATAATAACTACTATTTAACTGATGATATTGTTTTCGATGTATGGCAGTTTGATAACGAAAATGTTGCAACTGTAGCAGACTCAGGTTATATCCAGCAGCCTGTAATGAAGATTAATCCTGCAAATGATATGATCGGTTTTGCCTTTGCAAATGGTGCAGCTTATGCAAGTTTACCAAAGAAAGATACATCTTCATCATTGTGGCAGAGAAACTATGCCCGCAATACTGGAACATCGTTTGCTTATGATGCGAACGGTGACTCGCATGGTACAACAATCGGACTTGATACAAATCCAAATAGCAGTCATGCAGGACGTATGACATATATGACAAGTATCTGGGGACCAGGTGATACAGGCTCTCAGGAAGGTAACTATAATGGAACAAACACATTGCGTATTGAAGCAATTGGTGCCCCTAAAGGAACATATGCAGGAAAACAATATGATTCGGCTGTGATTCTTGAAGAAAGATTCCCTTCAACATCAATTGCAGTTGCATCACATGTTGTCGGTACCGGAGAAAATGCAAAGAATGTTCCGACTGTATATCTTGCATATTATGATGACTTGAACCAGTATATCAGATTCAGATGGGGTGTTAACGATAAATCATCTAAAGCTGGTTTTGATCAGTTCCTTGATCAGACTGTATCTTCTAATATTGTATTTGAACCGAAAGCTACAAGTTACAGCGTAGTAGCTTCAACAACTACAACATATAAAGCAGGAGAGTATGTTGACATTGCAGTTATTCCTGGAGAAACAAAAGCTAAAGATGTAGTTGTAATCGTCTGGTATGATGCAACTAACAATAAGCTTATGTACTCTTACAAAGTTAATCCATGTAACGATAATGATGGAGGAACAAATGAAGGAACAGAAGGCTACTGGGCTGCTCCAAAAGTAATTGCAAGCAATGCAGGTGATTACTGTAAGGTTGCAGTAGATGCAAATGGCGGCGTTCATATTGCAGCTTATGATAACCTTAATGCTGACTTGATTTATGCATACCTTTCATCTTATTCAGTTGCAACACCACAGGTTGTTACAGTAGATGCATATGCTATTACAGGAACTGAAATTACAATTGATGCTGCTCTTGATTCAACAGGAGCTTATGTTGAACCATACATCGGTTACTACGCAGGTTCAATTCAGAAGCCGATGATTGCAACATTAAAGAAAACAATTCCTGTTAGTGGAACTACAACTGTAAAATCCGGTGTTGATAAGAGTAACGATACATTTACAACAGATTGGGAAGTTTCTGTAGTTCCTACAAGCAGCCGTATGAGAAACGATCATATCAACGTTGCGGTCTGGAAAGATGCAGACGGAAAGATAAAGAACTCAGTTCATACTGATGATAACAGTTATTCTTCAAATGAAGGTGCGGTTTACGGTAACGGTACTGCTAATCCTGTAATGGGATACGCAATCCGTAAAGCAACAACCGGTTATCTTGAAACCGCTCAGATGAAATAAAAATATTCCCCCGCATGTAAAAATGTGGTATAATTTTAGAGGTACGGAGGATGAAAATTCCCCGTACCTTTTTTTTCAAACAGAGAGTTTAATAATACAATCACAGTTAAATAATAATTGTGCAAACTGAGGATTTACCTGCATGGCTAAAAAAGAACATCGCGAGACTTTACTTTTAAAATACGGTTCGATTGCTTTTATTGCAGTCGTTGCATTTATTACTGCATTTCAGTTCATTACAACACAGATGACAAAAAAACCGATTGCGGATATTTATACTGAATCGGTAGAAAGCTACATGAATCTTGCAGTTGAGAATGCAGAGGAATGGTTTTCAAACCAGGTCGAATCTCTCAAGCTTTTCCAGAATTCTGTAGTTGATAAAACAACATCAAGAGAAACAATCAAACAGACAATCAAGACAAAGAATAAGCCAAACGGTTTCGAATACGTAATGGTGTTCTGGGACGATGCAACTGGTGCAAAAGACGGCGGTCCTGAAACATATAATACTAAAGGAGGAATTTCGAAGGTCGGAATTCTTTCAAAGGAATATTGGATTCAGCATAAGAATAATAAGGCAGCAGTATGGCTTGAATCTCCTCGTCAGTCAAATGCCGGCGGTTTTACAATGCCGCTGTTTGTTGAATCAAACTTTGTCGATGAAAAAACAGGCGAAAAAGCCAGCGGCGGTATGGTAGGATTCCTTGAATTAAATCCTATCAATCGTCTAGCAACCCGCTTTTATAAAACAGGCCGCGTATCATTCTATGATGATACAGGAACAGTCCGTGCAGGAGATGACGTTCTTAATGCAGAAGATAAAGACAAGCTTTTGATTTATTCAAAAGAATGTTCTTTTGCAAATAAAAAGTGGAATGTAGTTGCCAGTGTAGAAATTTCAGAAATTCATGAAATCAATAATACACTTCGCCGTAATTCTATTATCGGCGGTTTGATTATTGCAGTCATTCTTCTTGTATGTATTCTTTTGATTCTTAAAGTAATTATTTCTAAGTTTGATTCAATCAAAAAGAATATTGATAATCTTAACAGCGGTGACAAGGATTTAACAAAACGTCTTACAATTTATCATAACAACGAAATCTCACAGGTAAAAAAATCTGTTAACGAATTTGTTGATAACGTTCATTCGACTGTAAAGAATATCGGTGAAGCAAATACAGCACTTAAGGTAAGCTTTGAAAATGTAAGTACACGACTTGGTGATACAAGAATTCAGATTCAGAATATTTCAAAAGAAATTGCAGAAGCTACAGAAATGCTTAATAAAGAAGATGCATGTGTTGACGATACAAGCGCTGCAGTAACTCAGATTTCTACAAACATTAAAGAACTCAATGATCTTATTACCCAGCAGGCATCTGCAATTACAGAAGCGAGTGCAAGTATCGAAGAAATGATAGGTAATATCAATACTGTTTCTGCTTCAATGGGAAGAATGTCAGAAGAGTTCAATGAACTGAATGTTGCAACTGCAGAAGGTATTGAAAAGAATGCTGCAGTAAATGAACTTCTCCAGATTGTCCTTGATCAGAGTAAATCACTTCAGGATACAAACAGAATCATCTCTTCAATTTCTTCACAGACAAACCTTCTTTCTATGAATGCGATGATCGAGTCTGCTCATGCCGGTATTGCCGGAAAAGGATTTGCCGTTGTTGCTGAAGAAATCAGAAAGCTTGCTGATACAAGTGCAAAGCAGTCAAAGAGCATCGGTGAAAACCTCAAGATGATTGCTTCAAACATCAACAAGGTTGTAGACAGTGCAAACGCAAGTAAAGTTTCACTCGAAAAAGTAAATTCAAAAACACAGAATACAGCTCAGCTTGTTTCAGAAATCAAACAGGCAATGGATGAACAGACAGAAGGTTCTAAACAGATGCTTGAAGTTCTTTCATCAATGACACAGACTTCTGACAATGTACTTTCTTCAAGTCGCGAAATTGAAAAAGGAACAAATGAAATTCTTTCTTCAGTTTCAGTTCTTAAAGATGCTTCTCAGAACATGTCTGTTAACTTTGAAAAGATTGTAACAAGCACAGATGAAACAAAACAGACTACAGAGCAGCTTGATAATCTCTCAATGAGAATGGCTGTTGCAGTCTGGAATATTTCAAACAGAATTGACGAGTTTAAGGTTTAAGGTAATCCCGGATTTTTGCTGCATAAACATGCATCTGCTGTGGACTTGTAAAAGAAGCTTCATTAAGGCAAGGAACAGGTCCGCCATAAATGCTTGCACTCCAGTATCGGACATCATCAGACTGAGCGTCTGAACTTTGAGCAACAGATGCTGCCGGTGCAAGCATTGTTTTTTCTGACAGCGAAGTTTGACTGTTGTTTTTTACAAGTTCTTCAAGGATTCTTTCAGAATCAGAAAAGTCTGATAATTTTGCAGCGCAGATTTCTGGTGTAATTAAACCAGACTGTGTATCTGTATGCTGCGGAAAAATATAAGAGTCATAATATTTAATCAGGTTAAACGAAATCTGACGGTGAGTTCTGAGATAAGTTGCGATAGAACCGATAAGGTGTTCTTTCATAAGAAACTCAGTATCTTTAAAAGTTAATTCAAGCCAGCCTCTGTGAATAAGACCTTTGACCGAAAGGTCTTTAATTTCATCAAGCACTACACGAAGCCTGTAAGGAAGTTCTTCATTACGAAGCTGGGCTTTGTTTAATTCACTGCAGATTTCAAAATATTCATTAACGCCATACATGCTCTGTGTCATCGCACTGATAAAACCTAATAATTCAACATCATCGCTTCCGATTACAATGAGCGGATATTGAGTATGCTGTTTAAGTTTAATGAGATTTTCCTTAAAAGTTTCATAGGTTTGAGGAGCCGGAAGAGAAAGTTCGTTTGCATAAGTTGAATAAACTGCAAGTTCAAAGTGATCGAGTAAAACGGGCAGTGCATAAAACTGATTGTTCTGAATTACGCTGTATCTGATTTTCGAAGGAAGATAATTAAGTGCTTCTTCTGAGATTTGTTTTGGATTTAAATCAATAAGAGAACGTGAGTTGTATGTAAATAAAAGGTCACACTTTTTTGTCTGTTTTGTAGTCAAAGGAAGTTCAGGGTCCAGAGTAATTGACTTAACGTCACAGCCTGCAATCGTACTGATTTCTTCAGTGAGAATTTTCTGAGTACTTTCTGGAATCTGATAGAAAGCAACTTTTAATTTAGGTGAACTGCAGGAAGTAAGTGGTGAAAATAAAAAAACTGAAAGCACTGCTGCTGCAATTGAATTAAAAATTTTAATATATGATTTTCTGAACATAATTATATTTTACATCACATCAGTACAAAAAAAAAGGCTCATTCCGAAGAATGAACCTTTTGCACTTAAAAAGTGTCAGGACTTATTTTACAGATCCTGTTTTAACTCCAGATGGAGAAACTTTAATGTTACATGTAACATTTTCTTTGTTGATCAACTGAACTGTTACATTGTAAAGCTGTGGTTTAACAACCTTCAATTTGATAGAACCTTTGCAAGGAACACCTTTTTTGATTCCAGAAATTCCCTGAACATAGTCTCCTGCAATTTCTGACCACCATTTTGCTTTTTCGTGATTATCAATTACCATAACTATAAGGTTAGGAATATCTTTGTCTGCAACGAAGTTGTAGTAAATTTCAATTTCATCACCAGCAGCAAATTTTGTTCCTGCAAAAAATTTAGTTACATCGATTGGTGGAATTACTTTGTGGTCAGTAGCATACTGATCCTTCTGTAATGGAAGTGAAGTTCCGTTTGCAGAATCTGCAATGTCGATTACGTAAGTTTTTGCGAAAGACATTCCGCAAACTGCCAAAGCAACGAGTGCCATCATAATAAATTTTTTCATAATTTTTCCTCCAAGATTTTGAATTATCTCTTAATAATAGTTTACTACTCATATGAGATAACGCAACAGAAAAAAATTGATTGTTGTTACTTTTGTTTGAAATATAAAAAAAAAGTAATATTACTTTAAAATCAACAAAATAAAGTAATAAAAATTACAATTGAATACTTGTTCAAATGTTGATAAAACTAAAAAACAGGTGTATTTTATTTATAACAGTTGAATAGTTGTTCAAATAAAAGAAGGAGGCGGCATGGTAGATAAAAATAGCCAGTCTGCTTTAACAAAACAGGTAAAGGATAAAATACCTGATGATGAAACAATCACAGATCTTGCTGAACTCTTTAAGGTTTTCGGTGATGCAACAAGGGCGAAGATAATTTCGTGTCTTGAAGTAAAGGATCTGTATGTCGGGGAACTTGCAGAAATCTTAGGAATGAGCATTTCCGCAGTTTCTCATCAGCTTCGTGTCCTTAGAAGTGCCAAGCTTGTTAAAGGAACGAAAGAAGGTAAAGAAGTAAAATATTCATTGGACGATAATCACGTTGCAATGATCATGGAATGCGGTTTAACCCACATTCACGAAGCTGACTGAACTCAGCATTAAACACAATCATTTACGGAGTAACAAAATGAAAAAAACTTACAATATCGAAGTAGACTGCGCAAACTGTGCAAACCTGATGGAAGATGCTGCAAAAAAAACAGAAGGAGTTGTTGACTGTACTGTAAACTTTATGACTCTCAAAATGACAGTTGAATTTGCAGACGATGCAGATACAAAAAAAATCATGAAAGCAGTTCTTAAAAACTGTAAGAAAGTTGAAGACGACTGCGAAATCGAACTTTAGCGCAAACTCTGTGTAGAGTTCAGAACCTGCTATACAAATGGAGAAACTATGACAAAGAAGCAGAAAAAAAACTTAATACGAATTATTGTTGCAGCAGTCTTGAGCCTTGCGCTGGAACTTATTGAAAAATTCGTTCCGGGTTATTCAGACATCACATTCCTTTCAAGACCGTTAAGCTTCTGGCTTTTCTTCATTCCTTATTTTGTTATCGGTTATGACATTCTTAAAAAAGCTGGTAAGGGAATTATCAATTTAAAACCATTTGATGAAAATTTCCTTATGGCGGTTGCAACCGTCGGTGCTATTGCTCTCGGGGAATATACAGAAGGCGTTGCAGTTATGCTCTTCTACCAGATTGGTGAACTCTTCCAGGGAATCGCTGTCGGTAAAAGCCGCAAGAATATTTCTGCCCTTATGGATATCCGTCCTGATTATGCAAATCTTGTTAAAGAAAACGGAGAAACAGAAACTGTTGATCCTGATACAGTTGCAATCGGTTCTGTAATTGTTGTAAAGCCTGGAGAAAAAATTCCTCTCGATGGAATTATCGTTGAAGGTACAACAACATTGAATACTTCTGCATTGACCGGTGAAAGTGTTCCGCGCGAAGTCCGTGCCGATGATGAAGTTTCAAGCGGCTGTATAAATATTTCGGGCGTTGTAAAAATCAAGACTACAAAGCAGTTCGGGGAATCTACAGCATCTAAGATTCTTGAGCTTGTAGAAAATGCAAGTTCTAAAAAATCACGTTCTGAAAACTTCATTTCAAAGTTTGCAAAAGTTTATACACCGATAGTATGTCTTGGAGCATTGCTTCTTGCAGTTATTCCTCCTGTAGTTCAGATGCTGTTTATGAATGCGCAGCCGGGATGGGCATTGTGGACAGACTGGATTTTCCGTGCTTTGACATTCCTTGTAATCAGCTGTCCTTGTGCGCTTGTAATCAGTATTCCGCTTTCGTTCTTTGCAGGAATTGGTGGTGCATCTTCAAGTGGTGTTCTTATCAAAGGTTCCAATTATATGGAAGCGCTTTCAAAGGTTAAGTATCTTGTGTTTGATAAAACAGGAACAATGACTAAAGGCGTTTTTGAAGTTTCTGGCATTCACCACAACTCAATCGAAGATAAGGAACTTCTTGAAATCGCAGCACTTGCAGAAAGCTATTCAACTCATCCGATTAGTAAAAGTCTTCTTGCAGCATACGGAAAGGAAATTGATAAAAACCGCGTAAGTGATGTTAAAGAAATCAGCGGCCACGGAATCAGTGCAGTCGTTGATGGCAAAAAAGTTCTTGCCGGTAACGGTAAACTTATGAAGGCAGAAAATATTGAATACAATGAATGTCATTCAGTAGGAACAATCGTTCATATTGCAATTGACAGAAAATATGCCGGACATATCGTAATCTCTGATGTACTCAAACCGGATGCAAAAGAGGCTATTGCAAAATTAAAGGCAATCGGCGTTAAGAAAAATGTAATGCTTACAGGCGATGCAAAATCTGTAGCAGAAAAAGTTGCTGCAGAAATCGGAATTGATTCTGTTTATTCAGAACTTCTTCCACAGGACAAAGTTTCCAAAGTAGAGGAACTTTTAAACTCAAAAGCTGCAAACGAAATGCTTGCATTTGTCGGCGACGGTATCAATGATGCTCCTGTTTTGACTCGTGCAGATGTCGGTATTTCTATGGGTGCATTAGGAAGTGATGCGGCAATTGAAGCAAGCGATGTTGTTTTGATGGACGATAATCCTCTTAAGATTTCTAAAGCAATTAAGATTGCAAAGAAATGTATGCGCATTGTTTACGAAAACATCAGCTTTGCTTTGTTCGTAAAGTTTGCGTGTCTGGTTCTCGGTGCTTTTGGTATTGCAGATATGTGGATTGCAATTTTTGCCGATGTCGGTGTAATGGTGCTTTGTATCCTTAACGCAATCCGTGTTCTTGCGGTCAAAAAACTCTAGTAATAAGGTTTAAAGTTGTAACGACTTAATATTTATGGTATTTTTTTCTTATATAGGTGTTCCCGAATTCCTATATAAGGAGTTACCGTGAAATTTAATAAAAGTGTTTCATTTATTTCAATTCTTTTAGCTCTGGCATTTTTTACAGGCTGTAAAAAAGATGTTAATGTTATCGGACAGACATCTCCTGTTTCAAGAACTTTTTCTTCGCCAGAAGCGCAGAGCTTCCTCACTAATTATACTTTTGACTATGAGGAACAGGCAGTTCAGGATATCAAAACTTCTGCTGACAAAGATATTCAGAACTTAAAAAATTACAAAACAATATATAACGTAAAACGACATGATCTTGCAGATGCAATGGCAGCCTTCAAGGCAATCGTTGATCCACCAGTTGAAAATAAAGACAAAGAGGCTGTAATCGGTGATACACCTTTTAAAGTTTTAAGCTGGGGACCACAGGGTGAAATTCCTGCAAATATGAACAAACCGGAATTCTATGTATCTTTTACATATCCGGTAAAGGCCTTGACTGCCGTAGATGATAACCCTGACGGAACTTCAATCTTTACAGTTACTCCTTCTGTAAAAGGTAAGTACCGCTGGTCTGGAACAAGACAGCTTTCATTTATTCCTTCTGAACAGCTTAACCCTGCTCAGGTTTATACAATTACAATCAATGATAATCTTAAAAATACTGATGGTGTAAAAATCCAGGGAGATAAAGTTTTTTCAACTTCGACAGAACCTTTGAGAGTAATTCAGTCTTATCCTGGCACAACAATGAATAAAAGATACTACTATTATTCTTATTCAGGACTCCCGTTAGATAAAGCAAACAATGTTGTAATCTGTATGAATCATCCTCTTACTGAAAAAGAGTTTACAGATAATATAACAATTTATTCCCGTGACAGTGATTCATCAAAAAAGCAAAGAACATATAAAGCAACTCCTGTTGAAGATTATTATGATTCAAAAGAGGAAACTGCAAAGTACCGTAAGGTTGAAAAATCAAAATTGTTCTATGTAAATATTGAAGGAAGTTTCGCTAAAAATTCTTCTATCATATTCTCAACTCGAGATGTTTCAGACTGCCATAATTATTATCTTTTAAGACCATTTAATTACAGTTATACAAATTTCAATTCGTATAATTCTTCAATCGTAATTAATTTTAACCAGCCGGTTGATAAGAAATCTGTCGTAAGTAATATTACTTTTACTCCATCTATTTCTTATAGTGAAAATGATGTAACAGTAAGCGGAACTTCTGTAATCATCAGAAATCTTCCGACACAGTATGATACAAACTACACTGTTGAAATATCTTCTAACTTAAAAGACAAATACGGCCAGATTCTTGATCGTAACAATAGTGCAAACTTTAAAATGCCTAAGGCTGCAAGTTATATCAAAATGCTCGACACTGGAAACAAGATTCTTGAAGCTCAATATCCACACAAATTTATTATTGAACATCAGAACCTTCTTGAAGGTAAGTATGCAATTTCTTCTGTAGAAGATCCAATTTCAAGTTCATGGCTGGCAAGAGGAACTTATCATACTGACAATACAAAAACTCTTGATGTAAATCTTGATAATAAAAGACATTTTGAAGAAATTAATCTTGATCCATATTTGAAAAACGGTCTTGGATTTGTAAGAATCTCTGCAGGCGGTAAAACTCATTCCTGGAGTGAATGGCGCGGCTATTATGAAGACAGCGTTACATGGACTAATGTTGTAAATATTCAGGTAACAAATCTTGGTGTAACAGCACGTATCGGTTATGACAAAGTAGTTGCTTTTGTAAGAACTCTTTCTGACAATAAGCCTGTAAGTGGTGCAAAAGTTTACCTTTATAACAATGAATCTGGTTCCAACTCAAAATTGGATTATTCTGACTGTTATGCATATGGTAAAACTGATGCAAACGGATATGTTGAAATCGATATTCCTGAAAACGAAATTAACAGTGTTGTTTCTGCTCAGGCGTCTAAAAATCTTGCACTGTTTGTTGAAAAAGATAAAGACAAAGTTACATTTATTCCTGATAACCATGCTCCATGGAGATTCAGTGTTTATTCAACTTATTTACAAACAATTTATAAGAAACAGAATAATCTGATTTTTATGTTTACAGACCGTGGTTTGTATCGTCCTGGAGAAACTGTAAGTTACAAAGGAATCGGACGTCGTCTTACAAAGGATGGATTTAGTACTCTCGACGGCAGCTTTGAAGTTCGTCTTGAAAAAAAGAGCTGGAATGATGATGAAGTTTATGCAACTAATTCCGGTTATCTTTCTGAATCTGGTGGTTTCTACGGTAAGTTTGATCTTCCAAAAGATCTCAAACCAGGAAGCTATACACTCGGTTTTTATAAGGACGGTAATAGAATACAATACGAAGAAATTACTGTAGCTTATTTTGAAAAAGTTAAATTCCAGGCAAGTGCAAAAATGCCTGATGTAAATTATATTCTCGGTGATTCTTTAACAGCAGAACTTTCAGCTTCATATCTTGCAGGCGGTTCATTAACTGGTGCTTCTTATGATGTAAGCTGGTATAAACAGGCAACTGATTTTATTCCTTCATCTCCAGAAGCTAAAAATTATGTCTTTGGTCCGATCTATTCTAATCATTCAGCTTCGTTTGTTTCTCAGGCAAAAGGAAAGGTGAGTGAAGATGGAACTACAAGACTTTCGTGCAATACAGCACAGGATGTTCTTGGACAGGCTTATATTTATAATGCAGAAATCGGTGTAACAGATGTTTCCAATCAGAGAATATTTACAGGTGCTTCAAAAATAGTTCATCCTGGTTTGTTCTACATTGGAGCTGTAAGAACTCTTGCAAGCGGATTCCCTAAAGCAAATCAGAAAGTTGAAATTCCATTTGCATTATTTAAGCCGGATGGAAGTTATGCAGAAGCTTCAATGGTAAATGATAAAATTGAATATTCGATTTCTCGTTCTTACTGGACTTGTATTAATGAAGACTCAGTTGACGGTTTGTATTCGCGCTGGGAAGAAGTTACAGAGGTTGTTGATTCAGGAAAGGTTGATGCTGCAACAAAAGGTAATATTTCGTTTACTCCAAAACTTGCAGGTTATTATAAACTTACACTTATTGCAAAAGATAAAAAATTAAATACTGTAAAAACAGAAAAGAGTTTTTATGTAACCGGTTCTGGTTACTCATGGTATGATTCTGACAATGCAACTTCATTGCGTCTTTCACCTGACAGAAATTCTTACAAGCCTGGAGAAACTGCACAGCTTCTTCTTGAAAGTCCGCTTCCAAAAGGCGATTATCTTGTAACAGTCGAAAGAGAATCAATTATTTCAAGTAAAGTAATTCATCTTGAATCTTCTTGTACTACAATTGATATACCGGTAGAAAAATCATATCTCCCTCTTGTATATGTTTCTATCTGTTCATATTCAACACGTGATAAAGCTCCTTCACACAAATACGGAGAAGTTGACCTTGATAAGCCAAAAGGTTATTACGGTGTAACACCATTGTTTGTTGACCTTGATGAAGTATCATTCAAAATTGACATTAAATCAAATAAACCGACATATCGTCCTGGCGAAGAAATTACTCTTGACCTGACTGCTACAAAAGACGGTAAGCCGTTGTCGGATGCCGAACTTACATTGATGGTAGTTGACCGCGCAGTAGTTGATATTATCAATTATCACGTTTCAAACCCTCTCAGCTATTTCTACAATGAAGATAACTTCCCTCTGGGGGTTGTCGGTGGTGATTCGCGCCAGTGGCTGATGGATCCTGTTGCATATAAAGTAAAAACACTTCAGGGTGGTGATGCTCTTGAAAATTCTGATACAAAAGAAGAACGAAAAGATTTTAAACCTACAGCTGTGTTTGAACCAGTTATTAAAACTGATTCAAAAGGTAAAGCAACAGTTACATTCAAACTTCCAGATTCCCTTACAACATACCGCGTAACAGTATTTGGTGTAAAATCAAATCACTTTGCATTAAAGGAATCCGAAGTTCAGGTTCAGAATCCAATCAATGTCCAGCAGGTACAGGCCCGCAGACTTCGTGTCCGCGATACATCTGAAGCTGGCGTTATTGTAACAAACCTTGATACAAAAGATCAGAAAGTTACAATCAGTGCTTCAGTTCGTGCACTAAAAGGCAATTATACCTCTGATACACAAAAAGGATTGATTACTGTTGCAGGTAAGGCTTTCATTGACGGAAGTGATTCAAAAACAGTTACAGTACCTGCAGGTAAAACAATGCCTGTATACTTCAATGTTGCTGCAAAAGCTGAAGGTATGGTTGAACTTGTTTATGAAGTAAAATCTGACCTTCTTAAAGAAAGACTTATTTCTCAGCTTGAAATTGAAAAGCCTCATACTTTTGAAACTGTTGCCGTTACAGGAACTGTTGAATCCTCTTCACCTGATGTAAACGAAATAATTTCTGGTAAAGAAAAAATTATCATTCCTTCATGGTGTAAAAATGGAATGGGTGATCTAGAAATTACTCTTGATCCTTCACAGATAGGCTTGATGGGTTCTTCTGTAAAATATGTGTTTGATTATCCATATGGATGTCTTGAACAGCAGTCTTCAAGAATCTGGCCGTTGATTATCTTTGCTGACTATATTGATACTCTTGGTCTTAAGAGCAAAGTTTCTGATCCAAGAAACGTTGTAAAGAAATGGCTTGCAACTGTTAAAAAGGAACAACACAGTAATGGTGCATTCCCATACTGGCCTGGAAGTTCATATGACAGCCCTTACGTTTCGTTAAGATTCCTCCATATGTATAAGCTCGGAATTGACCGCGGTTATTCTCCTGCCGATATGGGATTTGATGTTGAAGCTCTCAAATCTTATCTGGTATCTGAAATTAATAAATACAAAGAGCCGTCTGTCTTTAAGGCATATGCTGCGTATGTATTCAGTCTTTATGATGATTCAAGAGCCGATTCTATTCTTGACGAAGCTTATAACTATATTAAGAATCCAAATAATAAACCTTCCCTTTCACTTGTTGCATACACAGCACTTGCTTATCAGAATAGATCAAGTCGTGATGCAAAGAAACGTGCAGCAGAACTTACAGTCAAAATTATGTCTGGTGCAAAGTTAACCGGAAAGAGTATTTCATTTGATTCTTACAGATCTTCATGGGATTATTGGTACGGAATGTACGATAACGATTCAGAAGCTTATGCAACTGTAATGCAGCTGCTCGTTCAGCAGAAACCAAATGATGATATTGTTAACAGACTTGTTTATACATTGCTCCTGATGCAGAAAGCCGGTTACTGGCAGAGTACTGCAACAACTGCACGAGTATTCGAAGCCTTCTCTGTTTTAATCAAGGAACGCAAGCTTGAATCGCTTGACTTCAGTGCTTCTGCAATTATTGCAGATAAGACATTGCTTGAAGGCAAGTTCAAAGGTCTAGGTGCTAAACCGGAAAAGAAAGCATTTGAGTTCAGCGGATCTGAGCTTAAGAATATCAAGCGTAATGAGCCTGCAGAAATTGAATTTGTAAAGAACGGTAAAGGAACTCTTTACTATACGGCTCAGATGCGCTATGCAATTCCTGATGAATTGTGTGCAGCCCGTGATGAAGGCTTTGAGGTAATTCTTCAGATTGTTGATGAAGATGGAAATGAAGTTAAACCAACATCTCCTGATTCAAAAGTAATCATTCTTGAAGCTGGAAAAGTTTATAACTTCAATACAACTTTCATTACAACACATGACAGAAATTTTGCAGCCTTCAGAGTTCCTGTTCCATCTGGTGCAGAAATTGTTGATTCAAAATTGAGCACAGGTGCAAGCAAAAACTCTTCAGGTGATACTGCACAGTATGATTACGACTATGATGATGACAGGTATTACGAACGATGGTATGACTGGGAAGATGCATATTACAATGACTCTCATGAATACTTCTACGATAACGAAGCTCAGTATTTCCACAATTACATGTGGGCTGGCGAAACTACTCATTCTCTGACAGTACGTGCTTCTCGCAAAGGTGTTTATCCTACACCTCCAGTTCAGGCTGAACTTATGTATGAACCTGAAGTATTCGGTCGCACTGAAGGATATCTGTTCATTGTTAAATAATGAGTAAGAGACAAAAGCTTATATTGAAAATTGCAGCGGCTGTACTAGCTTTCTTTACAGCCCTGCATATTTTCTTTTCCATTCTTCCTTATCCAGAACTTGATTTATTTCTTAAACGGGATTTTAGTACTCGTGTTTATGACAGAAAAAATAATCTTGTTCAGATTACTCCATTACAGAACGGTCTCAGAAGAGAATTTATTTCTTCTGAGCAAATTCCCCGAAAAGTTAAAGAGGAATTTATAAAGGCCGAAGACAAACGTTTCTGCTTTCACTGGGGCTTTGATCCTTTTGCTGTCGGAAGGGCGTTTTTTCAAAATGTTTCGAATAAAAAAAATGTAAGCGGTGCATCTACAATTACAATGCAGCTTGCAAAAATCATCAATGATTCTTATAACAACCAGACAAACGAATACAGGCAGGGTGTAAACCGTAATCTTACTAATAAACTGAACGAAACAATCTGTGCCTTAAAACTTGAAGCAAGATTTTCAAAAGACGAAATTCTTGAATTGTATCTGAACTCAATTCCGTTCGGAAATAACGTTGAAGGAATTCAGTCTGCAAGCCGACTTTATTTTTCAAAGGATGTAAAAGATCTTACCGATGAAGAAATTACAACCCTTGCAATGATTCCACGCCGTCCAAGTTATTACAGCCCTGAAAGTAAATATAAATATCCGTTCTATATGCCGCATCTTGTACGCTACCTCGGTGAAAATAATTATTTTCTTAACGCGAAAGATGTTCAGTCTAAAACCTACAGATCGTCAATGCCTTATGAAGTACATTTAAGTGCGGACCTTGAACTTCAGCGCTATGCACAGGAATGTGCTGATAATGCAATTCGTCGCGCAAAAGACAGCCGTATTTCAAATATCAGTGTTCTTGTCATGGACGTTCAGACTGGGCATGTTCTTGCCTGGGTTGGAAGCAATAATTTTCTTGATGAAGAAAGTTCTGGGCAGATAGACGGCGTGCGTTTTAAGAATCAGCCTGGTTCTAGTTTTAAGCCACTTCTTTATGCGCTTGCTCTTGATAAGGGAATTGTTAAACCGACCGATATTATTGCAGATGTTCCAAAAGAGTTCGGCATTGAAAAAGCATATATTCCTTTTAACTTTAACAACCGCTTTAACGGACCGGTTTCGCTTCGCGTATGTCTTGCATCGAGCCTGAATATTCCTGCCGTTTATATTCTCGATAAACTTGGCGTTGATGTCTTTGTCGAAAAACTTGAAGACCTTCACTTTTCAAATATAAAAGAAATTGCTCACTACACTCAGCTTGGTCTTGCCCTCGGAGGCGGCGAAGTTTCGCTTTACGAATTCCTTCCGGCATTTACAGTTCTTGCCCGCGACGGAAAATATATTCCGCTGAGATTTCTTTCTGATAAATATCATGGTAGTGTAAATAAAACGGAGCCGGTTGAAGTTTATTCAGAAGATTCTGCGCGTATAGTTGCTGACTTTCTTTCTGAAAAAAATGCGCGTTCACTTGGCTTTGGATATTACCAGACCTTTGAAACTGATTATCCGTCAATATTTAAAACCGGAACTTCAAATCAGTACCAGAATATTACAGCACTTGGTGCAACTCCAAGATATGCAGTCGGTGTCTGGATGGGAAATTTCTCAGGAGAAACAGTTATCGGTAAAACCGGAAGTTCCCTGCCTGCATCCGTTGCAAAAAAAATTCTTGATTATCTTGAAAACTTTGACGATAAAGATAGCCTGAATTTTTCTCAGCCTGAAGGTTATGAAAAAGTTCAGGTCTGTCAGGTTTCGGGAATGAAACCCGGTCCGAACTGCGTCTCGAGTGTTTACGAATATGTTAAAAAAGGCGAAGAAAAAACAGCCTGCACCTGGCACCGAAGGGAAGACGGAAAAACAGTTGTTCATTATCCGAATGAATATCAGTACTGGCTTGAGATGAACAATGGATTTTATTCCTCTGACCGTGTAAAAATTGATTACAGTGCAATGCCGCTTAAAATTGTCTATCCGAGAAATGATGCTGTTTTTTATCTTGAAAGTAATAAAAAGCAGCAGCGGCTTAATCTTGAAGTGACAGGTGGTGTCACAGACGAAATCCAGATTTATATTGATGACAGTTATTATGCTTCAAAGCGACGGCCGTTTATTCTTCAGATTCCACTTGAAAAAGGTAATCATAAGTGCAAAGTCATTTGTGGTAATCAGGAAAATATTGTATTCTATGAAGTAAGATAATTTTTAAGCTTAAAAACACAAATGCTTGCTTTTGAAAATTCACCACACACGAGGAAAATATGGATCACAAAACTTATTTATTTTTTGACTGCGAATGTGCAAACTGCTTTGACGGAATCGGAAAAATCTGTTCGCTTGGATATGTTCTTGCAGATGATGAATTAAACATAATCGAACAGGAAGATATTGTCATGAATCCGGAATGTGATTTTGACTGGTATCTTTTCAGTCCTAAAAATAAATGTCAGCTTGCTTATTCAAAAGATTACTTCCGTGCAAATCCTAATTTTGCCTCATATTACAAGAGAATTAAAAAACTTTTTACAAACGGTAATACATACGTTGCAGGTTTTGCAGTTGCAAACGATGTTGGCTTTGTAAATAATGCCTGTGAAAGATATTATGAGGAATATATTCAGTACCGCGCTTTTGATGTAGAAAATCTTGCAGAAAAAGTTTTCGGCACAAAGAAAAAACTGTTTGAATGGGCAGAATTCCTTGAATGCGATACTTCAATTTTAACTTCTCACAAAAGCGTTGATGATGCTGTTGCGACACTGATGGTATTCAAAAAAATCTGCGAAAAACTTGAAAAAAAACCTGAAGAAGTCCTTAAAGAAAATAAAGATTTCTTTGTAACGACAGAGCAGGTTGCCCAGGCCGCAGAAGAACGCCAGTACAAAAAAGAAATGACAGCCAAGATCAAGGGTTATTACAACAAACATTCCCCAAATCCGCTCAGAAAAACCTGGCAGGGGCAGAAATTCGAGCTTAACAAGAAAGTTTTTTCTGACCTGGATCGGGCACTTAACATCGCAAAACGCATTTACGAAGGCGGTGGAGTAATCGTAGAACGTCTTAAAGGCAGCGGAAACATTGTATTCCTTGACGATTCCCTTGAACCTGAAAAAAAGGCTTCCATTGAAAAGAAAGGTCTTAAAATAGTTTTAGCTGAAGATATAGAAAAAATCCGTGTTTAGTGATAGTATCAACTGTTAATAAAATAGAGGAAAAATATGGCACAGATCGGTTTTGATTCGAAAAAATATCTTAAGTTGCAGTCTGAACACATTCAGGAACGCATTGATGCATTTGAAAAGTTATATCTTGAGTTTGGCGGAAAGTTGTTTGATGACTATCACGCTTCAAGAGTACTTCCAGGTTTTGCACCTGACAACAAACTCAAAATGCTTGAAAAACTTAAGGATATTGCAGAAATCATCATCGTTGTAAGCGCTGATGCCATCGAACAGAACAAAATCCGCGGCGACCTTGGTATTACTTATGATGAAGAAACTCTTCGTCTTAAAAAGGAATTTGAAAAGCGCGGCTTCCTCGTTTCAGGAATCGTAATTACTCAGTATACTTGCCAGCCTGCTGCAGACAAATTCCGCGAAAAATGTACAAATCTCGGTATTAAAACATATCTCCATTATATCATTCAGGGTTATCCTGGAAACATTCCTTTGATCGTAAGCGATGACGGTTATGGTCGTAACGAATACATTGCAACAAAGAGAAAACTCTGCGTTGTAACAGCTCCAGGACCTGGATCTGGAAAAATGGCAACATGTCTTTCAAATATTTACCACGATCACAAGCACGGAATCAAAGCAGGATATGCAAAATTTGAAACATTCCCTATATGGAACATTCCTCTTCAGCATCCTGTAAACCTTGCTTACGAATCGGCAACAGTTGACCTTAACGACGTAAACATGATCGACCCGTTCCATCTTGAAGCATACGGAAAGACAACTGTAAACTATAACCGCGACGTTGAAACATTCCCTGTACTTAAAGAAATCTTCAAGCAGATTCTCGGCGAAAGTCCATATCAGTCACCAACAGACATGGGTGTAAACATGGCCGGAAACGCAATCATCGATGACGAAATCTGTCAGAAAGCCGGAAAAGATGAAATGCTCCGCCGTTATTACAACACTGCATGTCAGGTTAAAAAAGGAAACGCTCCAAAAAGTGAACTTGATAAGCAGGAATTCCTTCTGAAACGCGCTGACTTGAAGCCTGAAGACCGTGCAATCGTTCCTGCTGCATTAAAACGCCAGGAAGAAACAGGAAATCCTTGTGCCGCAATTCAGCTTGAAGACGGAAAAATCGTTGTCGGAAGAACTTCACGCCTTCTCGGCGCTGCAGCTTCTGTAGTACTTAAAGTTGTAAAACAGCTTGCAGGTCTTCCACACGAAGAAAAACTTCTCACAGAAGAATACGTAAAACCTATCCAGAAGCTTAAAACTGTTGACCTTAAGAGCAAAAATCCTAACCTTCACGTTGAAGAAGCTCTCGTAGCACTTGCATGTGCTTCGTCTACAAATCCAAAGGCAAAACTTGCACTTGACCAGCTCCAGAACCTTCGCGGTCTTGAGTTCCATTCATCTGTAATTCTTTCGCCGGTTGATGAAGTTACAATCAGAAGACTTGGAATGCATCTTACATGTTCACCAGAATACGAGCATAAAGACAAATAGGTTTAAAATTCCTGTCAAATATTAATCATAAAGTCTAAAAAAATAATTCCGATAATGGAATTATGAAAAAATTTCTATTTGTACTCACTATATTAATTCTTCCAGTGCTTTTGTTTGCGCAGGAAAAAGAAATTAATCCATTATATACTTTGCCTAAAGTAAGCTCTGATGGTAAGGAAAGTGTAACTACCCAGGCTGTATCTAAAGGCGATTCAAATAAACCGATTCTTGCGACAGAAAGTGGAATTTATCGTGTAATAAATTCAAAAACTATTTACCCTTTATGGACAGATGGAAAAGCCAAACAGATTCTCCGCATTGAAAAACCTCAGGCTCAGAATAAAGCTGTTGAAGTTTTCTATTTTGTAACTTCAAAAGGAATTTTATTTTCAAAAGATCTCAAAACCTTTGAATCAAAAAATGAAGGTCTTCCTGTTTTAACAATAAAAAAATATGACGGAAAAAATACAACTTTTGAAAAACAGGTTGCAGACATTAAAGACATTTCGTTCAATCCTGAAAAGCCTGAACAGATGGTTTGTGCAACAAAGGATAAGGTTTATATTTCTGAAAACGGCGGAGAAACCTGGACTTATTTCAGTGCGCCAAAATCAGGTTCATCAGGCTTAAAGGCTGTTGCAGTTGCTACAATTCATTCAAAGAAAAATGATGGAACAGAAGTGACAGAAGATTATGTATTCTGTTCACATTCGACATACGGTTTTTATTACGGAAAGGTATCTGCAAAAACTCTGACTAACATTACTTCAGGACTTGCAGGAACTGATCCAAATGTTGGTTCTGATGAAGTAAGTGACATTCTTCCGATTTTGTGCAGGGGAGAAGATGGAAATGTTTATACAGAAATTTTCCTTGCGCAGACTTTTATTCCACGCATTTACAGACTTGATTTCAAACAGAAAAAATGTATCTGTGTTTACAAAGGAAAAGAACCTGCTGATACAATTGACGGTCTTTATCTTGCTGATTCATCAATCGTTTACATGAGTCCGAAAAATATCTGTGCTTATAATATTTCTGCCGGCGGAGAAGCAAAGCAGGTTGAAAAATTTAATTCATTAAAAAGAATTTCTGAGCTCAGTCCATCTCCTGTTTTTGCCGCATGGATTCCTTCTGGCGATTCAGGCTATTCAAACGGAATTGTTCTTAACGAATTGTGGATGATTAATTCGGATACAGTTTCTTCACAGTTTGCTGATAAAATTTCAAGTCAAAAAAGTTTATATATTCCTGCATATCAGGCTTCCCTTCCGAACGGAATTGAAAAGTTCAAGAAAATTATTCTTGATAACAAACTTAACAGTCTTGTAATTGATATGAAAGACGACTATGGTCTTTTGCGTTATGAATCAAAAGATCCTCTTGTAATGAAAAAAGCAAAAACAAGTCAGTATGCTCTCGATATTGATAAATTCATTTCAGAATTCAAAAAAGATGACATCTATCTGATTGCACGTATCGTTGCATTCAAAGACAGAAATCTTTCTAAATATGCAAACGGAAAATACGCTGTATGGAATAAGAATACAAACCGTCCATGGATCGGAACTCGTGGATATGAAACAGATGATGAAGGTAATAAGTATATGACTTATTACGATGAAAACTGGGTTGATCCATATTGTCCTGAAGTTTGGGAATACGATGTTGCAATTGCAAAAGAATTGATTGCGCGCGGATTTGATGAAATTCAGTTTGATTATATCAGATTTCCGACAGACGGAACAAACCTTTCAAGTGCGCAGTATAAATGGCAGAGCCCTGGAATGGATAAGGAAAGTGCTTTGATCAGCTTCCTTTCATATGCCAGAGAAAATATCAATGCTCCGATCGGAATTGATATTTATGGTGCAAACGGCTGGTACAGAACTGCTGCCCGCACAGGACAGGATGTTGAAACACTTGCAGAATTTGTTGACGTAATTTGTCCAATGTTCTATCCATCACATTTTGAAAATAAATTCCTTAACTATGAACCTTACGAAGAACGTCCATACAGAATTTATTATTACGGAACTTACCGTAATACAATCATTGCCCGTAATAAAGTTGTTGTAAGACCTTGGGTACAGACCTTCTTCTTAAATGTTCCATATGACCGCCAGTATTATGATAAAGCATATGTCAGAAAGGAAATGTTCGGTGTCCGTGATTCCGTTGATCGTGGTTACATGCACTGGAACAATGCCGGAAACTATTCAAAGCTGTCACCTGATCCAGCTGATGCAAAATACGACGGAAAGGCTTACGAAGCAAAACCGGAATTTAGAAAACCTGCAATCGGTGCAAAAGATAAAAGCAAAGGTTCGCACAGTTCTCTTCTAGAAAATGAATCAAAAAGCAGGATTCCTTTGTGGGATTCTGTATTCAACTTGTATAATGAAAATCTCTAGATTTTAAGTATATAAAGGGAGTTAAAGATGAAGTTCAAAGTTAAAATGCCATCTACAAAAAAAAGTTTTATCAAAAAATACTCGCATGTTTTTACCGGATTTGGACTGTTTGCATTTTTATGTCTTGGACTGGCTCTTGTCGTTTTACCGATTCCTGCATTCTCAACTACTGTAGGTAAAACTGCTGAAGATAAAAATCTTGAATTAAGAGAAGAAAAAAATCAGATTATTCTTGAAAAGGCAAATGAATATTACAACCGCGGAAATTATCTTAAAGCAGTTGATGAACTTAATATTGCAATTGAATATCATCAGGATACAAAAGATCTTCCTTCAAATATTCAGCTGATGGCTGAGGCTTCGTACTATTCGTGGATTAATTCCCTTTACAAAAATTCTAAAGTACTTGATTTCGATGATTACAGCGAAGTCGTTACATACCTTGCACTTCACCCGGAAGTAATCAGTACAAGAATTGAAAAGCTTATGGATGAAATTCATAACAAAGAATATGAATATTATCTTGGTGAAATTAAAAACAGCCAGAGCAAAAATAAAAGCAGCGAAAAGTATGATGCTAAATTAAAAAAGATTGAAGGAAACATTAAGCTCCTTAAAGAAGTCCAGGTTGATCCGACAAGAATTACGGATGTAAAACGTTCCATTGCAAATGAAGAAGCAAGAAAAAAATCTTTGAGAACAACATACATTATGTATTCACTCTACAGTTTAATTTTCATTGCAATCGTTGTTCTTATTATAATCCTTTATACTAACCAGAAAAAAAGTATTGAAGCTCAGAAGCAGTTTGAAACAACAATGAAGGTTGTCGCATTATTAAGACAGAATTCAGATTCTGAAGAAAGCCCTTATAATCCTGCGAAAACAACTGAAGACGATGAAAATGAAAAGAATCCTGCTAAGGCAAGAAAACGTCTCGGCCTTACAGATTATGAATCAGAAAAAATTGCACTTTCTTATTTTGACAATGAAGCTTCTAAAAAAGATTTTATTTTACTTCAGAATAAATGTATTGAACTTGCCGATAAAATCGACAAAGCAACTGGAAGAAGCCGTAACTCTAAAAAGGTAAGCGAACTTGTATTTAAGCTTTGTAAAGCTGCAGGTGTTGATGATGAACTTTCATTGATTTATTACTGTGCTGCAATGGTTTATGATGCAGGATTCCTTTCGATTTCGAAAAATATTCTCAAAGGTGAACATCTAACAATTAAGGAAAGATACGAAGTAAGAAGTCATGTTCAGAAAGCAAAAGAATACTATGACTTTATTCCTGATGGTATCAGAAGAATTTTCCTTGATGCTGCAGAATTCCATCATGAAAATATGGATGGAAAAGGTTATCTTGCAGGACTTTCCGGAACAAAGATTCCTTTGATTGCAAGATTCATTCGTGTAGCAGAAAGTTATACTTCACTTATCAATCTTCGTTCCTACAGAAAAAGTATGGACGTTGATTCTGCTCTTGATGAACTTCGCAAAAAGAACGGAATATACGATCCAAAGATTTTAAACTTGCTCGAAAAAGTAATTTAGTTTTTGAGGATTACTTGAAAAAGTAATCTAATAAATTTAATATACTTTTATGGATAACACTTCTTACACACCAGAGGAGCCGATTGCTGCAATTGCTACAGCTTTGGCTCCGAGTGCTCTTGGCATCATCCGTATGTCAGGAAAGAACTCAATCGAACTTCTTTCAAAATTATTTTCAAGACCAAAAGCTCTGCTCGAAGCAGATGGTAATACCATTGTTTATGGCTGGATTAAAGACGGCGGTAACAGAATCGATGAAGTTCTTGTAAGCGTTTTTAAAGCCCCAAAATCTTTTACTGGTGAAGATATGGCAGAGATCAGCTGTCATGGTGGAACTGCCGTAATCAGCACAATTTTTAATCTCCTTTTGAAAAATGGTTTCAGACAGGCAGAAAGAGGTGAATATACTTTCCGTGCATATATTAATGGTAAAGCAGACTTAACTAAAGCAGAAGCAATCCGTGAAATTATCGAAAGCCGCACAGATTCAAGTCGTGGAAGAGCTGCGGGTCGACTTGCAGGTTCTCTTTACGAAGAAATTTCCTCTATCAAAAAACTTATTGTCGATACACTTGCGGCTATTGAAGTTGAAATTGAATACCCTGAAGATGAAGAAACAATTGCTGATGCATTTGACCGTGATGGAATTGTTGAAGCGATTTCAAGACTGAAAAGCCTAAATGATTCCTGGAAAAGTGAAAAGCTTTTTCAGGACGGAGCAAGAATCGTTCTCTGCGGAAAAACAAATGCCGGTAAATCGAGTCTCTTTAATTCAATGCTGAAGGAAGACCGTGCAATTGTCAGTGATATCGAAGGAACTACCCGTGACTGGATTGAAAGCTGGATAAGCATTGACGGAATCCCGGCGCGTCTTTTTGATACTGCCGGTCTTCGTGCTACAGATGATTATGTTGAGCAGGTTGGGGTAGAACGAACTCATGATTTGTCTGAAGATGCAGATGTTATTCTTTACCTTGCAGACTCGACTGCACAATTAAATGATGAAGATTTAACCTTCCTCAAAGATTTTAAAATTCCTGTTGTGTTCGTATGGAATAAAATCGATAAAGCAGAAAATAAATCAATGCTTTCAGATGAAGCTAAAAAGATGATCCCTTCGCTTAAAAAAGAAATCTATATTTCTGCAAAGAACTCTGCAGGTATTGATGAACTTACAAAATCCTTGAAGGCAATTTTAACTGAAGGAAAAGAATCAACAAGACAGCAGGCAGGATTAGGTTCAGCCCGCCAGAAAGCAGCTGTAGAGCAGGCACTTGAATGTGTTGAACACGCACTTGTTGCAGCTGATGATAATTATACACTTGATGCTGTCGTTCAGGATCTTGAAGACAGTCTGGACTTTATTGGAGAAATTACCGGAGAAGTAACACCAGATGATGTTCTTGGAAGTATCTTCAGTAATTTCTGTGTCGGAAAATAAAAAAAAACAGTTTTCGTTTTTCGAAAACTGTTTGTATTTAAGGTTTATTACAAACCTTATAAACGGCTGAGTCAAGGCCCTGAGCGATAGCGTGCCTTGACCAGACGTATTCTGAAAAGAAAAAATCTATTTTTTATACAAAGGATAAACTTTAGCTGCTACCTGATTAAGGTTCTGGATGCGGCTTTGGTTTGACGGATGAGTGCTCAGGATTTCTGGTGTAGAATTAGTTGTAAGCTTATTCATTTTCTGCCAGACCTTTACAGCGTCATAAGGATCGTAACCTGCTCTTGCCATAAGTTCAGTTCCCATGTTGTCAGCTTCAGTTTCCTGAGAACGGGAGAACGGAAGTGTGATGATTAAATCTGAACAAAGACTTACAAGTTCTGAACCGCTCTGGTTCATATTGAAAATGCTTGAAACTGCATAAGCTCCGATTTCTGTAAGAGTCTGACGGCTCAGCTGTTCACGGCTGTGTTCTCTTAAGGCATGTGAAATTTCGTGGCCAAGAACGGCTGCAAGTTCTGAATCGGTTAATTTCAATGTATCAATAATTCCTGTGTAAACTACGATTCTTCCGCCCGGAAGACACCATGCATTTATTTCTGAATCTGTAATTACATTAATCTGCCAGTTCCAGTTTAAAGCATCAGTTCTGTAAACTTTTGTTTCGTTAATAATCTTGTTTGCAATTGTCTGTACGCGTTTTGTTGTTGAGGCATTTTTGTTAAGAACGCCTTTTGATTTTGCTTCGGCAAGGACCTGCTCGTAAGACTGTTTTGAGCTTAGTTCAACTGTTTCTGAAGAAATAAGCATTAACTGATTACGGTCTGCACCAACTTCGCCACCGCTTGTGGTAGTTGAAAGACAACTGACTGCCATGAAGGCAAAGATAAAAAGTGTTGAAATTAAAGGTAATATCTTTTTCATAACATATACTATGCCACAAAATATTGGTGATATCAATTAATATTTCTGGAGAAGTTTGAAAACTCCGTCTTCAGGTTTTTCAGTAAGTAATGCTGAAAGCATTTCTTTTTCCTTTGATACTTCAATATTATTGCATCGGAAAATATATAGATACACTGTGAAATTCCCCAAATTTCCAAATTTGTAAGGAATAAATTTAGTGCAGATTGTTGATAAAAAAGTCCGAATTTGGTATATTTTCCCCTAAGTATGAAAACTAAAGACTGCGTAAAGACTAATACAAAAGGATTTCTCAAAGATCTTAAAGTTAAGCATACTATTATTTTTTGGTGAATTTTTTGAAAGCTGAATTCTTTAGAATTCAGCTTTTTTTTTGTCAGAGTTGAACTGGCAGATTATAAACAGGTTTTAATAGAGGAGAATATATGAAAAGAGACGACATTAACAAAGTTCTGATCATTGGTTCAGGTCCAATCGTAATCGGACAGGCTTGTGAGTTTGACTATTCAGGAACTCAGGCTTGTAAAGCTTTGCGTGAACAGGGATACAAAATTGTATTGGTTAACTCAAACCCTGCAACAATCATGACTGACCCGGTAATGGCAGACGCAACTTACATTGAACCGCTCAACGTTGAACGTTTGAGCCAGATTATCGAAAAGGAACGTCCTGATGCTCTTCTTCCAAACCTTGGTGGACAGACTGGTTTGAACATGGCTATGGAATTGAACAAAGCTGGCGTTCTTGATAAATACGGTGTAAAAGTAATCGGTGTAAACCTTGATGCTATCGAACGTGGTGAAGACCGCGAAATCTTCAAAGAAACAATGAAGAAACTTGGAATCGACACTCCTCGTTCTGGAATCTGTCACACAATCGAAGGTGCTGAAAAAATCGCTGAAGAAATCGGCTTCCCATTAGTTGTTCGTCCTGCTTACACAATGGGTGGACAGGGCGGTGGTTTCTGTTACAACGTTGAAGAACTCCGCACAATTGTTGCAAATGGTCTTGAGCTTTCTATGACACATCAGTGTTTGATTGAAGAATCAATTCTTGGTTGGGAAGAACTTGAAGTTGAAGTTGTCCGCGACTCAAAGAATCAGATGATTGCAATCTGTTTTATTGAAAACATTGATGCAGTTGGTGTTCACACAGGTGACTCTTTCTGTTCAGCTCCATTTATGACAATCGACAAAGCTCTTGAAGAACGCCTTCAGAAAGATGCTTTCAAAATCGTTGAATCAATCGGCGTAATTGGTGGTACAAACGTTCAGTTCGCACACAATCCAAAAACTGGCCGTGTAGTAATTATCGAAATTAACCCACGTACATCTCGTTCTTCTGCTCTTGCATCTAAAGCTACAGGTTTCCCTATCGCTTTGATTTCTGCAAAGCTTGCTTCTGGCACCACATTGGATGAAATCCCATACTGGCGTGACGGAACTTTGGATAAATATACTCCAGGTGGAGCACCGGACGGAGATTACGTTGTACTTAAGTTTGCACGCTGGGCATTTGAAAAATTCCGCGGCGTAGAAGATTCACTTGGAACTTCTATGAAAGCCGTTGGTGAAGTTATGTCTATTGGTAAGACATTCAAAGAAACTTTCCAGAAAGCAATCCGCGGTCTTGAAAACGGACGCCCTGGTCTTGGTTTTGCAAAAGACTTCAATAAAAAATCACCTGATGAACTTTGCGAAATGCTTAAAGTTGCAAGTTCAGAAAGATACTTCCAGCTTTACGAAGCAATCCGTAAAGGTGTAACTCTTGAAAAGCTTTCAGAAATCACACACGTTAAAGAATACTTCCTCCAGCAGATGAAAGAACTTGTTGACCTTGAAGAAGAAATGCTCAAGACAATCGGTTCGGTTCCTGCTGACGATCTTTTGATTCAGGCAAAGAAAGACGGCTTCTCTGATAAATACCTTTCTAAGATTCTCAAAGTTTCTGAAAAATCAATCCGCGACAAACGCAATGCACTTGGAATCAAAGAAGCTTGGCTTGCAGTTCCAGTATCTGGCGTAGAAAACGCAAACTACTACTACTCAACTTACAATGCAGAAAAAGATACTTCTGTTGCAAGTGAGAATAAAAAGAAGATTATGATTTTAGGTGGTGGTCCAAACAGAATCGGTCAGGGTATCGAATTTGACTACTGCTGTTGTCACGCAGCAATGCAGCTTAAAGAAATGGGATACGAAACAATCATCGTTAACTGTAACCCTGAAACTGTATCAACAGACTATGATACTTCAGACAAACTTTACTTCGAACCTGTTACAACAGAAGATGTTCTTCAGATTTACGAAAAAGAAAAACCAATGGGCGTTATCGTACAGTTCGGTGGACAGACTCCACTCAACATTGCCCGGGAACTTGAAGAAAACGGTGTTAACGTTCTCGGAACTTCTATCGACTCAATCGATGCAGCTGAAGACCGCGACATCTTCCGTCATATGATGGAAAAACTTGAAATCCCAATGCCTGAATCAGGAATGGCTGTAGACTTTGAAGAAGCAAAAGCTTGTGCTGATAAGATCGGTTACCCAATCATGATTCGTCCTTCATTCGTACTTGGCGGACGCGGTATGGAAGTAATCTACGACGAACCAACACTTAAAGAATACGTTGCAAAGGCTGTTGGTGTTACACCAGACCGTCCATTGCTGATCGACCGCTTCTTGAAGAATGCTCTTGAATGTGAATCAGATGCTCTTGCAGACGGAACAAACGTTTACATTCCATCAGTAATGGAACATGTAGAACTTGCTGGTATTCACTCAGGTGACTCAGCTTGTGTAATTCCACCTGTATCAATTCCTGCAGAAAACCTTGAGACAATTAAAGAATACACAACTAAGATTGCTCAGGCTCTCAAAGTTACAGGTCTTATGAACATGCAGTACGCTATCGAAAACGGAAAAGTTTACGTTATCGAAGCAAACCCACGCGCATCTCGTACAGTTCCACTTGTATCAAAAGTTTGTAACACACAGATGGCTCGTCTTGCAACACGCCTGATGCTCGGTGAAACAATTGAATCACTCGGACTTAAAGATAAAGTAATTCCTTACTACGGAGCTAAAGAAGCAGTTCTTCCTTGGAGCCGATTCCCTGGAGTTGACCCTATTCTCGGACCTGAAATGCGTTCAACTGGTGAAGTTCTCGGAATGGCAGAAAGCTTCCCAATGGCCTTCTACAAATCACAGGAAGCTGCCGGTTCAGAACTTCCACACGCTCCTGCAGCATGGGAAAACAAAAAGATTCTTCTTTCTTTGAGCGACAAAGAAAACCAGAAGGAACAGGTTCTTACAATCGGTAAGACTCTCAAAGACCTCGGCTTTACTCTTGTTGGTACAAAGGGAACTGCAGACTTCTACAATGCTAACGGAATCAAGTGTGAAGAAGTTAACAAGATCGGCGGCGGACGTCCTGATGTTGTAGACTTGATCATGAACAAGGAAGTCTGCCTTGTAATCAATACTCCAAAAGCAAAACGCAATTACGCAGAAGACCGTAAGACAATCCGCAAAGTTTGTCTTAAATACAAAGTTTCTTACATCACAACAATCGCCGGAGCAGTTGCTGCTGTTCAGGGAATTGCTGCTGTTAAGAACGGTAACGGTGGTGAAGGCGGAGTTAAGTCTTTGCAGGAATATCATTCATTGGTTAAATAACTGATTGGTAGATAAAACCACACGAAATTAGTTTTCTGATGAAGTGTAGGGTGAATCACCAGTTGTCCTTTGGGATGGCTGGTGTTTTTTTTACCGCGGATGGATACAATAGTACTTCTTAGATTAGATGCTCCGCAGAAATCCCCACAATACATCACCTCATCATCAGAAATTCCCTGCCAGAAATCACCGGAACTTTTGCGAACTCAAAGTCTTTCTTGTTCTCTGTAATGATATAATCAACTTCTGCAGTAGCGGCACATTCCATTTGCAGCTGGTCTTCTAAATCTTCAAAATGTTCTTCTTTGAGACAGTTTAGAAAAGCTTCTTTATCTTCTACCAAAATTGTGAAGGTGTTCACTATAAATTCTGTAAATTCTTTTCTTTCATTATTTGTAAAATAGTTTCGAGCAATGTAAAAAAAATCTGTAATTGAATGTGATGTTATAAAACCTTCATTTTTTCTGTCTATACATGATTTTATAACAGATTGTAAAACTTCATGGTTGTCATTTCGATTAACTGCATAATCTAGCAAAACATTTGTATCTAAAAACAATTTCATAAATCGTACTTCTCCTTAAGATATTTCATTTTTGCAGTTTTCCAGTCTTCAATTTTTACATCTTTAATAAATCCGTTGTATTTATTAAATAACCGCATTTTTTCTTCCATGCTCATTTCTTCAACAACTGGTTTTTCATTTTTGCGTTCTGCAAGCTTTAATGCTTTTGTAGCAACCCTGACAAGATCTTCTGAATTCAACTTAAAAAGTAAGCTCCAGACATTGCGAAAATTCAAGGCATCAGGATTTATATCACTGGCAGTGTAGGCTGGCTCTGAACTGTGAACTTCTAAAACAGTTTCAGGTTTTTTTTCATAAGTGGCTTCTTTTGAAATTTCCTTTGAAAGCTTTTCTGCTTCTTCTTTATACTTATCATCAATCAAAACATCATAAGAAACTTTGTAGAGCCTGCATAATTCCCTTACACATTTTACAGTAGGTTCAGTTTCGCCAGCTTCATACTTGATATACATCTGGCGTGAAATACCGAGATATTCACCCACTTTGTTTTGAGAAAAATTATTCTGAATTCGAAGGTATTTAAGTGTGTCTTTCATGCCTTCAATATAGTAGGAATAAATTAGAAAGTCAAATTTTATTTACGAAAATATATGTAAAAGAAACTTAACACAGACAACCGCATTCATCTGCGTTCAACCGCGTTCATACACGGTTAATTCCCCACGAACAAAAATTCCCCCAGCCAACCCCAAACATAATCTTTGCCGTAAATCTTGCTTCACGTCTTCTTGGCGAGACACTATAATAAAAAGCGGTCTTTTATATTCCCGGAATTAAGTTTCCGTGCACTATTTGAACAAAAAAGCAAATAGTGATAGAATTAGTATATAGTAATAAAATTAAAAATATGAAGAAAAACCGCAGCGCTTCAATTCTGTTTAAAGCAGTTAGTAAAAACTTTCTCAATATATGCCGTGTGTATCCAAAATTGATTTCCATGGCAAATCATCTTGATAAATTTACAGAAGAAGAAAAATACAATTTTGGTATTTCTATTATAAAACTTGTAATGGATACCTGCGGGATAAAAGTTGAAGCCTTCGGTCTTGAAAATATTCCTCAGCAGGATGGAATTTATCTTTGTGCAAACCATCAGGAAAAATTTGATCCGCTTGCAATCTGGTATACATATCCAAGAAAAATGGGCGTAATTCTTGACGACAAGGCTACCCACAGACCTTTTATCAGTGAACTTTGCAAAATCATTAAGGCGCAGAAACTTCATCGCCGTGATGTTCGTTCAACAATCCAGAGTATTAATTCGATTACTGCTGATTTGAAAAGCGGTACTAACTACATGATTTTTCCGGAAGGCGGTTACGAGCTTGAAGAAAAAGTTCTCGGTGAATTTAAATCAGGAAGTTTCAAAAGTCCGATGAGGGCGCATTGTCCTATTCTGCCGGTTTGTATTATCGATTCTTACTGCATTTTTGATAAAGGTTATAAGACAACAAAGCCAATTCAGGTTCATTACTTAAAGCCGATTATGCCTGAGGAATTTGAAAACCTTACAACACATGAACTTGCCGAGCTTGTTAAAAGCAGAATCAAAGAAGTTCATGATATTTACCAGAAATAATTTTTAAAAAAAAGTGGAAGTCTTCAGGAGACGCCACTGAAAAAGTCTGTTTTTGCAAATTTTAGTCCATATTTAGTGTGTTTTCTTTGCATTTTTAGGCATAAACAACACTAATTTTTCTAAAATTCGACCTTTTTCAGTGGCCTCCTTCAGGACTTCCATTTTTTTTCTTAGCTTCTCTTTTCCAAAAAGAATTTTCCTCTGAGCATCTGTGTGCTTATTACATTAACAAAGGCATCGGGATCAATTTTTTTGATAGCACGGAATAATGGTTCGACCTGGTTTTTAGAGATAACTGAATAGATGATCTTTCGTTCTTCGTTAGTAAAAGTTCCCTGTGCATCAATAATTGTTGATGAGTGATTTGTGGAATTTTTAATCAGCTCTATAATTTCATCTATCTTTTCTGAGATAATCAGGAGTGTAGATTTCTGATATCTGTTGTACAGAAGATTTATAACCTGTGTTGTTGCATATTGAAAAATAATTGAGTACAGTGCTCTGTTCCATCCGAAGAGCAATCCGAAAACAAAAAGAAGCATGCAGTTAAAAATAAATATAATATTCCAGATTCCTTTACCGGTTTTTTCTGAAACGAAGATTGAAATAAAATCAGTTCCTCCACTGGTTGCACCTGAAAGAAGACAGGAAGCAATTGCAACGCCGTTAGTAATTCCGCCGAAAATACTGCACAGAAGAATGTCATCTGTAATTATTATCGCAGGAATTAAATCTGTAAGAATACCTGAGGCAATGATAAACCAGATTGAAAGTGTGATGCATTTTTTGCCGAGAGTTTTAAAACATAGAACTGCAGGTATGAGGTTAAACGTCCAGTAGAGAACACTGAAAGGAAGTTTAACATTCAGGAAGGAAGAAAAAATTTCCTGCAGTAAAAGTGCGATTCCAGAAAATCCCCCTGGTAAAAGTCCTGCTGAATATATGAATGACTTTATGTTCAAAGCCATGATTCCTGCGCTGAGCGTTACAATAAAAAAATCAAAAATTGTTTTTGCCTTTTTGTTCATACTCTAAATATAATACGAATTTTAGAAAATGGATATTTAATTATACTTAAAAACTTTTTCTGTTTTATCTGAATATGTATGTTACAATTTTAAACATGTTAAACTCGATTAATAGTGTTATTAACTCAATCAGTGGGGTTCTTTATGAACCATGGTGTGTTCCGCTCATTCTTATTCTTGGCGGAATCTATTGCTCAATCAGAACAAAGTTTGTTCAGTTCCGTCTGTTAGGTGAGTCGTGCAAGGTAATTCTTGAAAAGCCTCATGAGGACAATGCGGTTTCTTCCTTCGGCGCGTTGATGGTATCAACAGCCTCACGTGTAGGAACAGGAAACATTATCGGTGTTTCAACAGCCATCTGTCTTGGCGGACCTGGTGCTGTTTTCTGGATGTGGGTTATTGCGTTGATTGGCGGAGCTTCCGCTTTTATTGAATCAACACTTGCTCAGATTTACAAAAAGCGTGATGATGACGGATCAAGCTATGGTGGTCCTTCGTACTACATTGAGAAAGTTCTCAAACAGCGCTGGCTTGGTATTATCTTTGCAGTAATCGTAATCTTAACTTATGCAGTTGGTTACAATGCTCTTGCATCATACAACCTTCAGTCAACTTTTAGCGGATTTTCATTCTATGACGCAACTAAAACTCCAAGAGTAATCGGATACATTCTTGCAGTTCTTTTTGCAATCTGTGTACTCGGTGGATTTAAACGTCTTACAAAAGTAACAGGTGTTCTTGTTCCAATTATGGGAATCGTTTATATCCTTGTTGCTATTCTTGTAATCATTCTTAATGTAAATACAATTGGACTAATGTTCTCAAATATTTTTGCAAGTGCTTTTGATTTTAAGGCAATCTTCAGTGGCTTTACAGGTTCCTGTCTGATGCTTGGAATCAAGCGCGGTCTTTATTCAAACGAAGCAGGTATGGGTTCTGCACCTAATGCTGCTGCTACAGCTGATGTTTCACATCCTGTTAAGCAGGGGCTTGTTCAGATGCTTTCTGTATTCATCGATACAATTTTGATTTGTACAGCAACTGCATTTATGTGTCTTTCTTCAGGAGTTGTTCCTACTGCTGATATTGCAGGAGCTGCTTATGTTCAGGCTTCACTTCAGGCTTCTCTTGGAAATTTCGGTCCTATCTTTATTGCAGTAAGTATGTCACTTTTTGCCTTTACAACATTGATCGGAAATTATTCTTACTGTGAAGGCTGTTTGAGATACATCCTTAAAAAGAAACCATCAAAGGTTACTTGTATCGTTATGCGTCTTGCAGCAAGTGTAATCGTATTCCTTGGCGCAATCGTAAGCATGGGACTTGTTTGGGATACTGCTGATCTTCTCCAGGCCCTTATGGTAATCATTAACGTTCCTGTAATCATCATCATTGCAGGCCCTGCAATTGCTGCTCTTAAAGATTACTGCAGACAGCGAAAAGAAAATAAAAACCCTCAGTTCGTTGCTAAAGACTGCGGAATTAAAGAAGAAACAGATTTTTGGAAATAAATCGTTAACCTGATTTAGTAACATCTGTTTGCAAAAAAAGCATTGTTAACATTTGATTTTGCTAACAATGCTTTTTTTATACGAAAGGAATTTTCGTTGAACTGAAAATCTTATGCTAAAGTCAAATCGCCTTCTTTAATCCAGTTGATCTTACGAAGAAGAGCGCCGAGTGCCCAGCAGATTACTGCAGGAAGAACAACGCAGATAAGTACAAGTCCAAGCCAGTCAAACCATGAAGGATTGATTGCGGCAAGTCCCTGTTCAACAGCTTTTTCACTTGGTTCAAACCAGCCGCTGATTACTCCAATAGGACCGACAAGTCCGCATGTTCCCATTCCTGAAGAAATCGGAGCTCCGTTCATCTGCATCTTAAATACACAGGTTGCGATAGGTCCAGTAATAATTGAAGCAAGTGTAGGTGGAATCCATACTAAAGGATTTTTGATGATGTTAGGCATCTGGAGCATCGAAGTTCCAAGTCCCTGACTCAAAAGTCCGCCGACTTTATTTTCTCTGTAACTGAGAACTGCAAATCCAACCATCTGTGCACAACAGCCAGCAACTGCAGCGCCGCCTGCAAGACCAACAAGGCCGAATGCAGCACAGATTGCAGCAGAACTGATTGGAAGTGTTAATGCAATTCCTACAACTGCAGAAACGATCATTCCCATAACAAACGGATGAAGGTTAGTTGCCCACATTACAACATTTCCTACAGAGCTTGCTGCGATACCGAGGTATTTTGCAAACAGTACTGTAAGAAGGCTTCCTGTTAAAACTGTAACAAGCGGAGTTACAATGATGTCGACCTTAGTTTTTTTGCTTACGAGCTGGCCGATTTCTGCTGCAATGATTGCAATAAACAAAACTGCAAGCGGACCACCGGCGCCGCCTGTAACGTTTGCAGCAGCACCGACTGTAGCTGTAGAAAAAAGAACAAGTGCATCAACTTTCATTGCATAGCCGATTCCGATTGCCATTGCTGCTCCAACAACATTCGGATTCATTGCGAAGTTGCCGGCCTGAACAAGGAACTGGAATGGAACGATGTCAGCAACTCTCAAAAGCTGAAGTCCCAAAGTTCTGATAATTGTTCCGATCAAGAGTGATGCGAAAAGTCCCTGAGCCATTCCGCTCATTGCATCAATCAAATATCTTTTTACATATTTATTCATATATGTTCCCCTTATAAAAAATAGTTGTCAGAAAAATAATACAAAATTACTGTTTTGAAAACTATTCAAATTGTGTCATTTAATCTAAATCAATTGCTTTAACAAAATGTTCGCTTATTTTGAATCTGCAACAAGCGTTACAAATATATCCTGGTCTTTGCGGTTTCTGTGTACTGTGATGCGTACTGTTTCGCCTGGACGTTTGCTTTCGAGAAGTGAAAGATAATCAGCGAGTGTAGAAACTCTAACTCCATCAATTCCTACAATGATGTCACCGCCAAGGTAAATAAGGCGCGGATTTCTTGTTCCGTATCTTACAGCTTCTGTTCCGCCTTTGATTTTAGCTTTTTCAGCATTTCCGTTTTTGATTACCTTCGAAACAAGAACTCCGGAATTAATATCAAGACCTGCATAGTTTGCAATAGCAGAGTTCATCTGAACAAGTTCTGCCTGAATGATACCGCGCTGAACTGTTCCGTATTTAAGCAGGTCGTTTACAACGCGCTGGGCAGTAGAAGAAGGAACTGCAAAACCAACGCCGGCAGAGTTTCCGCTTGAAGAATAAATCATTGTGTTGATGCCGATCATTCTGCCTGCTGTATCAAGCAAAGGACCTCCTGAGTTTCCTGGATTAATTGCAGTGTCAGTCTGAATCATGTCACGGATAATTGTATTTGTGGAATTTTGAATAGGACGGCCAAGGCCAGAAACAATTCCGGTTGTCATTGTACGTTCAAGACCGAAAGGGTTTCCGATTGCAATGACTTTCTGTCCGACCTTGAGCTCTGTAGAGTCGCCGAATTCGATTGTCTTTAATGTAACTCCTGAAGGCGGATTGAATTTTAATACTGCGATGTCACTTGCAGTATCGAGACCGACGACCTGACCTTCGTACTGTGAGCCGTCAGAAAGAGAAATGTAAATTCTTGAAGCTCCTGAAACAACATGAACATTTGTAACGACATAACCGCGTTTGTCGATTATTGAGCCTGAACCGCTTCCGCCGCTTTCTACTACAGGCTCAAGAAACCAGTTGACTCCGGTAACCTGTGTGTTGATGTTGACAACAGCTTCGTTGCATTTGTCGTAAACGTTAATATTCTGAAGTTCATCAGTTGTATATTTGACCTGGCCTAGAGTTGTATTTACTGCAAGTTCATTTTTGTCTGAATCTTGCTGCTTGTAAGAGTCCTGAACGGCCTGTGTCTGATTTTCTGATGTCTGCTCAGAAGAGGCAGTCTGAGTCTGTGTATTTTCTGCTCTGGAAAGTATATTATTGATAAATAAAGTTATTGAAGAAACAGCAATTGCTGTAATAATTACTGTAAAAACAATGTGATGTTTTGAATATAATTTCATAACTGTATTCTAATAATTTTTTTTGTTTATGGGAATAAGTGTTGAATTTTCATATAGAAAAATAAAGCTGAAAAATATAGAATGAACGTATGAAAAATAAATTGAAAATGACTTTTGCTTTAAGCGCCTTGCTTCCTTTAGTGATGTGCTTTTTTTCATGTGTTTCTGATGATGTAGAATTATTAAAAACTGTAGATACATCAGATGCCGTAATTTTTAAAGTAACTGAAGAAGAGTCAATGTTAAAACCAGAAGCTTTTTACGAGAACTCTAAAAATACTGCTGACATTTATATCAAAACTGATAATCCAAAAGCAAATATTTATCTAAACGGAAATTACCAGGGAAGAAGTCCTTTAAGAATCACTGATTTAGTTCCCGGCTATTATTCTCTAATGGTGGAATTTTCACAGTCGTCATCAGAATTCAATATCCATAAATATATGATTGAACTCGAAATGGGAAAAGAAAACGTCTATTATATAGAAAAATAATTCTTATTTATCCCTTGAAATCTTAAGCCAGTGTTTTTAAAATGAATGTATGAAAACATTTATAAATAAATCATGGCAGTTTACCAATACATTTGATAAACAGCTTCTGGCATCTAAAAAAACAGACATTAAAATCAAACTCCAGACTGTAGACCTTCCGCACAGTGTGGTTCAGACTCCTTACAATTATTTCGACGCAAAAATCTATCAGACCGTCAGCGGTTACAGAAAAACCTTCAAGACAGCTGCTGCCTGGAAAAACCGTCGCGTATTCATTACCTTTGAAGGCGCAGCTCACGAGGCAACAGTTTATCTTAACGGTCAGCTTCTCGGAACTCACAGCACAGGTTATACAGCCTTTACTTACGAAATGACAAAGTTCCTTGCACCGCAGGGCTCAGAAAACGTTCTTGTCGTTAAGCTTGATTCAAACGAAACTATCGATGTTCCTCCGTTCGGATTTGTAATCGATTACATGACCTATGGTGGAATTTACCGTGAAGTTTTTATCGAAGATAAGCCTCAGATTTTTATCGATGACATTTATGTTACGACAAAGGAAAATTCGTGCGACGTAAAATTTGCTTTAAGTGAACAGGTTTCTGAAGGAACTCAGTTTAATGTAACAGTTGCGCCATGGTCAAAAACTAAAGGTAAGCCGATTACAGTTTCGGTTACTGCAAACCGTTCAACTGCAAACCTTCATGCAGAAATTACAGTGCCTGATGTAAAAATGTGGACACCTGAAACTTCTGACTTATACACAGCAACAGTTGAACTTGTTTCAAAAAACAAAGGCGAATCAGATTCAAAATCAGAACGCTTTGGTTTCCGTGACATTGTTATGAATGCAGAAGGACTTTTTCTTAACGGAAAAAAATACAAACTGCGTGGCTTAGACCGTCATCAGTCTTATGCATATCAAGGCTACGCAATGCCAGAATCTTTACAGCGATTTGATGCAAAAGTCCTTAAAGAAGAACTTGGCCTTAACGCAGTAAGAACTTCACATTATCCGCAGAGCCATCACTTTATCGACGCCTGCGATGAACTTGGACTTCTTGTATTTACAGAAATTCCTGGTTGGCAGCATATCGGTTCAAGTGCAAAATGGAGAAAGCAGGCAATTCAGAATGTAAATGAAATGGTTTTACAGTATCGTAATCATCCTTCGATTTTCCTCTGGGGCGTCCGCATTAATGAATCTCCTGATGACGATGAACTTTATTCTGTTACAAATTCCGTTGCCCGTGAACTTGATCCTTCTCGTCCTACAGGCGGAGTCCGCTGCTTTAAAAAATCAAATCTTCTTGAAGATGTTTATACTTACAACGAATTTGTTCACCGTGGAGATAATGAAGGCTGCGAACCAAAATCAAAAGTTACTTCAAATATGAAGAAGGCTTATCTCATCAGTGAATATAACGGACATATGTATCCGACAAAAATGTTTGATGACGAAATTCACCGTACAAATCATGCCTTGCGTCATGCAAAAGTAATCAATGATGTAGCCGGTCATTCTGATATCGCAGGAAGCTTCGGCTGGTGTGCATTTGATTACAATACCCATGAAGATTTCGGAAGCGGTGACGGCATCTGCTATCACGGCGTTATGGACATGTTCCGTAATCCGAAAATGGCTGCTCTTGTGTACAAGTCTCAGGCTGAAGACGAAGTAGTACTAGATGTCAGTTCTTCAATGGATGTCGGTGAACATCCTGCGTGTACACGCGGAAAGAACTGGATTTTTACAAATGCAGACAGCATAAAAATGTATTTCAATGATATTTTTATTACTGAATATTTCCCTTCAAACAGTCCTTACAAAAACTTAAAGCATCCTCCGATTCTTATTGACGATTACGTTGGAGAACGATTTGTCAAAGAAGAAAAAATGAGCCAGAAGTCTTCAGAACAGGCAAAGGCCGTCATTAATTTCAATGCAATTTACGGTCAGATAAAAATGCCGTTCAGTATTCTCTTAAAAGGTGCTGCGCTTTTTCTCAAAGGTTTCGGCTATGCAAAACTCAGAAAGCTTTATGACAATTACGTAGGAAACTGGGGTGGAGCAGCTTCTGTTTACAAATTTGAAGCAATTAAAGACGGAAAAGTCGTAAAAACTATTTTAAAAGGACCTGTAAAAAACATTCAGATAAAAGCCGATATTTCTAATAAAGAACTTTCTGTAGAAAACGGCTGGGATGCCAGCAGCGTAAGGCTTTCTGTAAAAGATCAGTATGGAAATACAGTGCCTTATTATATGGAAAGTGTAAGATTCAGTGTTTCCGGCCCGATTGAACTGATTGGACCTGAAACTTCCTGTTTCAGAGGCGGTTATGCAGGAACTTATGTTCGCACAACCGGTAAAACTGGAAAAGCACAACTTAAAGTTGAATCAGCAGATTTAAGTTGCAATATTAATTTCTCGGTTTTATAATTACAACGCTGTCTTGCAAACTTTAAACTTAGCTAGGTATTAAAATGACGTCAAATATTTCTCGTGGATCCATGTCCATGGTAAAATTAACTGTTCCGTTAGCAATGGAACAGTTTTTTCGTATACTCGTTTCTTCTGTAGATACATTTATGCTCAGTACCTATTCTGACAAAGCAGTTGCCGGAGTCGGACTTGTAGCTCAGTATGTTTTTTTTCTGCAGATTCTTTTTAATGTAGTCTGTATCGGTTCTTCGATTGTCCTTGCACAATATCTCGGAGCAAAAAAATCTGACAAGGAATTAAATTACATTGCACAGGCAAGTACTGTAATGATTACAGTACTTGCGCTTATTCTTACAACGCTGGTTATTTTCGGAATCGGACCACTTGTAGGCTGCTATAATCTTGAACCTGAAGTAGAAAAAAGTGCCGTTGATTATTTTATGATTTATGGCGGCTTCTGTTCTGTGTTTACAGCCTTCAGCCTTTTGCAGAGTTCAATTCTCCGCTCCTATGGTCATACAAAAGATGCAATGATTGTAACAATAATTGCAAACATTATTAATGTATGCGGTAACGCAGTTGCACTTGGCTTCTTAGGTTTTACTTTGCCTGAACCATTTTCAGGTGTTAAAGGTGTTGCATGGGCTTCTGGACTTTCAATGATTGTTTCTGCCTTCATACTTCAGATAATGATTGCCAGAAAAAAAGATGTTCAGTTTAACCTCAAAGGAATTAAAAAAGTTCCTTCAAGAGTTTATCATGTGATTCTTTCAATCGGAGTCCCAACAGGCGGCGAAAATCTTTCTTACAATGTTGCAAATATTGCGCAAACTGCAATGTTCTCTTCACTGGGAACAAATGTAATGTCAGCACATGTTTATACTCAGACAATTATTAGATTTGCCTATGCCTTATCAATTGCCATCGGTGCTGCAACTCAGATTAAAACAGGATACTTTGTCGGTGAACACCGAAGCGAAGAAGCCTACAGAAAACTTTACCGTTACTGGATTTTTGCAACTATATCTTCAATTTCACTTGTAGGAATCTGTAATTTGTTCAAGACACCGATAATCAGTCTGTTTACTCCGGTTGACGGTCCTATATTCCCGATTGTAGCTTCGCTCATGCTTGTATCGTTCTACATCGAAACAGGCCGCTGTATGAATCTGATATTCATCGGAGGACTTAAAGGTTCTGGTGATATTAAGTTTCCTGTTGGTTATGGAATTTTTTCGATGTGGACAATTATTGTAGGACTCGGATGGTTCCTCGGACTTTATATGGGAATGGGAATTATCGGTTTCTGGATTGCAGTTGGAACAGAAGAAACAACTCGCGGTATTGTAATGCTGTTACGCTGGCGAAGTAAAAAGTGGATGAAAAAAGCTATCGTCTGATGAATCTCAACAAACGATAGCTTTGTATATCAACTGATAAATGTGACATTATCAAAATTGCCGGGCAAATATTAACCTCGACATTGTATCAGTTTCTAAGTTTTATTCAAAATCTGAAATTGATTTAAGATACTTTTCAACTTTAGATTTTGAAACTAAACACGGAAAGTCATTGCTTTCTGAACAGCGGACAATAACTTCTTCTTTGTCTTCATTAATTCCGTAGAATTCAATTTTAATATCTTTGCCTGCAGCGCTGATGATGTAAACTAAATCCGGTGCTGCATTCATATCAAGGCTTTCAAAGTCATCAATCCATTCAGAAGCTGTAAGGCTTTCTGCAGAACGAAGCCAGCCTTCAATTTTTGTTTCATTAACCTTCGAGTCTGGACAAGCCCATTTTGTTTCTGTAACTTCGCCTGTTTTTTCAATTATAAAATCAAGGTTTTCTGGAACTGCTTTTCCATTGTACTTTTGAATTTTGTAGGCTTCAGAAGTTTTGAAAGAATACAAAGTGTAATCAAGAAGATTTTCTTCTGCAAAATCAAAGGCAAGAATCAGATTGCCTGATGCAAGATAAACTTCTTTACTCGAATCAAGTTTGATGTAAGTCTGGTTTGCTGTTGAAGTTGTCTTACCGATAAACAGTTTTTGAATCTGTTCGTTGTTAGAAGAATATCCGGTTACGATAATCGGATTGTTAAGTCCGTATTTATCAAGTTCCTCATCGGTTGCAGATTTCTTTACTGTTTCGATTATTTTAAGGTTTTCAAAAGTCGAAAGAAGGTAGTCAGCCATTTCTCTGTTTGCAGGATGATTTGAATTTAATACCCAGTCATCACCATTTTTCGAAAGACGAATTTCGCCTTTGTGGTTAGAAATGCCAAGAGTTGTTACTGCAGCGTTAGGTTTGATTTCTTTAACAACTGCGCGTGGTTCAAAGTATAATTGAAAAATATGTACGACAATTAAAATTCCTGTCAGTGAAAGTAAAATTATTTTTTTAACGCTCATTTTTCACTTCCTTTTTCATCATTTTTCTTTGACGAGATAAAACGTTTGTCATCCGGGTTATATTTCTGGTGAATGATATATCTTCGGGCAATACGCATTCTCCATACAATAAAGCCGATGAGAATTATTACAACAGCAAGACCGAACTCATTAAGCATTTTAACGATGAATGCAGATTTTTCATTTTTAATTGAAATAAAATCTAGTCTTGTTCCTTTAGTGCGCATTGCACAGAAGTCTTCATTGTTGTTTACATAATCAATTATGTTTCTGAGGAATAATGCAGTTGCGCTTGTTCCTTCGCTGTCTACAATCACGTCAGTTGTTGAAGCACCTGAAGAAACTACAACAATTTTTGATTTTAAGGTTGATTTAACTGAAGGATTAAAAGCTGATGAGAAGTTTCCTTCTGCGAGCACTGCAAGATTTTCTGCTTTAAGGTTTTCATTTTCTGACGGAAGATTGCTTCCAGGGTAGAGAATGATGTTTTCTTTTGCACGCCAGCTTTCGTCTGATGATTTTGCAAGAACTGTTGTCTTTATTTCTGAATTCTTTTCGATTTCAGAAATGTCAATCGGAGAAGCGCAGAATAAAAGAATGCCTCCAAGGTTATCAGTAATCGGATTTTTTCGTGGAGTTGAATCTTTGTCGATTACAGGAACCCAGTGAAGGAACTGCTTTCCAAATCCGCTCTGGTTCTGGTAAAAGCATTTCTGGTCCATAACAAAGCTTCCAGCAATTTTAATTCCGTAGCCTTCAAGAAGTTTTGTAATGTTACTGTTGTTTTCAAGAAATATCGGAAGCTGGTCATTGTTAACAAAGTATTCATCGAGTGCATCAACGAAGAAGGCAACGTTTCCGCCCTGCATGATATAGTCATCAATTTTTTTTAGCTGGTCTTCAGGAATTTCTTCTTTAGGTCCGTTGATGATGACAGCGTTAAGGTTTACAGGAATATTTTCGTGAGTAAGATCAATTTCTTTGATTGAATAAATGTCAGAAAGAAGTGTTCTGAAGTTGCCGGCACCTGTTTCAAAATAACTTTGTGCATATCTGTTTGAACGAAGTTCGTATTCTTTATGACCTGTGATGTATCCGATCTGGTACATTGCTTCTTCATCAGCTTCCTGTGCAGAAATAATTTTTGAAATTGTAGTTGTAATTTTGTATTCAATGTCAGCGGAAGTTTTTAATGCGTCAATTGAAGCAATGTAATCACCGTAAGTAATTGCAATTCCCATCCAGGCAATCTTTGAAGAAAAGCCTGCTGTTTCAACTGTATCAATCTGAACTGGTGATAATCCGTATTCCTGTGCAATGCGTTGATTTTCTTCTTTGCTCATATCATAAATCTGGTATGAGAATGCAGACGAAGCATTGCTTTTATATTCAGAAAGCAGATCAGTAAGATACTGCTGTACATTGTTATATGGAGAAGGAAGATCTTCAGAGAAAAACATTTTAATTGAAAGCGGAGATTCAATATTTTTAACAACGTTCTTGCTGGCTTTCGAAAGCGAATAGGTTTTTTGCGAAGTTAAATCAAGTCTGACAAAACTTCTTACGCTTACAATATTAAGAAGGAGAATTACAACGATCAGAAAAAATCTGTCGCTTGCAGGGCTTTTCATCCATTCAATCAGTTTTTTCATGTTATGCCACCTTCCTTCTTGATTCCTGCGATTTAATCGTCAAAAGAATAAAGATTATGATAAGTGAAAGAAAATAAATAATATCGCGGCTGTCAATAATTCCCCGTGCAACAGAGTTGAAATGTTTTACGACAGAAAAAAACGAAAGTGTTCTTACAATTTTTCCAGGGATAAAAATCATAAACAGATCGATCAATGTAAAAAATCCGCTGATTGCAAGAGCAGTAAAAAATGAAATTATCTGATTTCGTGTAATTGATGAAGCAAAAATTCCGATTGAAGTATAAACTGCGCACAGCAGTACGGCGCCGATATAACCTCCTGCTATCGGACCAAAGTCTGGCTTACCGAAGAAGGTTAATGTAATTACGTAGAAGACAGTTGGAAAAATCATCGCAACTGAAGTTATAAAGCCTGCAAAAAATTTTCCAAGTACAACCTGAGTTTCTGTAACAGGGAGCGTCATTAAAGTTTCAATGCTTCCGGTTTTTGTTTCATCTGCAAAAAGCTTCATTGTCAAAGCAGGAATGAACATCATAAAGGCATATGGAAGTATTGAAAAAAATATTCTTAATTCAGCACGTTTGTTATGAAAAAATGTTGAATAAAAAAATATGCCGACAGTTACTAAAAATAATGCAGTTACTATATAAGCAATCGGGCTTGTAAAATATGATTTAAGTTCACGGCGGGCGATTACCCAGGTTAAATTGTTTTTCTTTGAATCTTTCATTTTACATCCTTCTGTGTGAGCATGTGGAATATGTTTTCAAGACTGTTTTTAACATTCGTCATTTCGTAAAGAGTCCATTTGTTCTTTACGATTAATTTGAAAATCTCAGGACGGATTTCGATATTGCCGTTTACATGAATACGGATTCCGATTGCCTTCTTTGACGGAGACTTAAAATCATCTTCACGTTTTGTAACGCTTTCGATTTCGTCAAAGGCAGAGAAAACTTTTTTTGCTTCCGTAAATGTACAGCCTTCGAGGATAAGATTTACTGCGACGTTCTGTCCAAAGCTTTCCTTCAGTTCTGAGGTTGGACTGTCAGCAACAATCTTACCGGCAGAAATGATAATTACTCTGTCGCAGAGGCTTTCTACTTCCTGAAGGATATGAGTTGAAATAATTACTGTTTTTGTTTTTCCGATTTCTTTAATGAGATTGCGGACATCTTCAATCTGGTTTGGATCAAGACCGCTTGTCGGTTCATCAAGAATGAGAATTTCAGGATCGTTAATCAAAGCATGTGCAAGACCGACACGCTGTTTGTAACCGCGCGAAAGTTCCCCGATATTTTTATCCATGACTTCTGTCAGTCCGCAGGTTTTGCAGAGCTCAGGAATTTTTTCGGAAGGTTTCTGGGAATGAATCTGGCAAAGATATTTAAGATAATCTTCAACAATCATTTCGGCATAGAGAGGTGCAGATTCCGGCATGTAACCGATTTTGCTCTTTGCCTTTACGATATCAGAATTGATGTCTTCGTCGTCGATTCTGATTGTTCCTGAAGTAGTTCCCCAGAAACCTGTAATCATTCTCATTGTTGTAGTTTTTCCGGCACCGTTAGTACCTAAAAGTCCTACAATCTGTCCTGTAGGAATTGAAAAACTTATGTCGTCAACTGCCTTGAAATCTCCAAAGTATTTTGAAACATGTGACAGTTCAATCATGTAAGTTCTCCTATGGTTTTAATATTACATTTTTATGCTGGCTCTTTAAGATTCTCTGAACGGCATATTTTCCACTAACAAGTGCAGGAGGTATTCCGCCGGCTACCATAAGCCATTGTCCTGCTAAGAAAAGGTTTTTAACGCCTTTTACAACTCCAGGAATGCTGAAGTTGTTAGGACTTTTCTTTGTTGTAATAAATGTCATGTAAACACCGCGGTAGGCGTTGCAGTAACGTGTATATGTGAATGGAGTCCAGACATCAAGAAGCTTGAGTTTTCCTTGTGTAAATGGAAAGCGTTTTTCAATTGTTTTCTGAATGTTTAAAGCAGCCTTTGTTTTTTCTGCGTCATAACGTTTTTTGTCAGTTTCGTAAAGATTTTTCCAGTAAAGGTATTCGCTTTCTGGTTCGAGAATCTTTACCTGCAAAAGAGTTTTTCCTTCTGGAACTGTAGTTTTTTCAAAGGAATAGTTTTTAATGTTAGTACGTGTAATTGTTCTTCCTGCAAGTTCGTAGCCGTCACAGTCAAAGAAAGTGCGTCCTGCAATTTCATCTGTAACGCCGTCATAACTGAAGGCTGCATGGAAGCTTGATCCGAGAAGATTGTTTTCACGATCTTCATAGCATTTTTTCAATGCTTTTGGCATATATTTGTAATCGATGAGTTTTTCAAATGTGTGGTATGTATCAGTTGAACAGATAACGTAATCTGCAGAAACTTCAGTTCCGTCTTCAAGAAGAATTCCCTTTGCAGATTTTTCATCTTCTGCCATAAGGACTTTCGCAACTGGTTTTGAACAGATTAATGTTCCGCCAAGTTCCTTGTAACGGTTTGCCATTCTGAGCATTGCTGCAAGTGAGCCGCCTACAGGAACTCCGCCGCCGCCTGAAGAAATAGTTCCATAAGCGGTAATGAAAAGGTGAGCTAGATAATCTTTTGGCATGTAATCGAGCATTACTCTTTTGATAAGAGGATGCTTGAATCTGTTTGCAAGATCTTCAATGCTCATTTTTGAATACTTTCTGATAACAGGAAGCATTTTTCTCATTTTCCATCCGATCTGAGTCAGGTCGATGAGGTTCATCATATCCATTGGTTTCTTTGTAGGAACCTGAAGGGATTCTGAAAGTTTTACGTATTTGAAAAATTTTTTAATTTCTTTTTTGTCTTCGGGACTTAATTCGAGCATTTCTTTTTCTGCACGTTTTAAGTCAGCCCAAAGGTGAAGTGTCTGACCGTTCAATTCAGAACGGTAGAACTCCTGATGCTGGTGAATTTTAACATCAGGAGCACAGATTCCGGAATCCTTCCAGATGTCCCAGAGTTCGTAACCTTCTTTAGCACAAGTCATCCAGCAGATACAGTTATCAATGTAATGACCTTCACGCATCCAGCCGGTACACTGTCCGCCTGGTACTGCATGCTTTTCATAAATGACTGATTCAAATCCTGCTTTCTGCGCGTAGATTCCTGCGCTTAATCCGGCAATACCGCCGCCAATAATTACAACTTTTTGTGACATATGGAATTCCTGTATAACTTCAACTTGTTTTAATTACTTTCTTTTTCCGAAGAGAGTAAGCATTTTGATAAAGATGTTGATAAAGTCTAAGTAAAGTTCGAGAGCTCCGATGATTTCAAGCTTTTTGAAGTTTTTAGATCCGTTTGCGTGAGTAGACATTCTCATGATTTTCTGTGTGTCATAAGCTGTAAGACCGATGAAAATTCCTATACCAACAAGACATAAAATCCAGTCCAGCCTAGAGCTCTTCATGAAAATATTGAACACAGACATGATGATAAGACCGATCAAAGCCATCATAAGGTAACGGCCTGCAGAAGTAAGGTCTGACTTTGTTGTAGCGCCGTAAATTGTCATTCCGAGGAACATTGCTGCTGATACTGCAAATACTTTGTAGACAGAAGTAATTTCATAGAACTGGAATATAAATGAAAGTGAAAATCCCGTACAAACTGAGTACAGAATAAACATAAAGTAAGCAAAAACAGGACTTATCTTGTTAATGGCAAAAGAAAGTGCCAGAACAAGTACTAGTTCGAGAATGAGAGGACCCCACATGAAAATCTTGTAGTTTTCAAGAGTGATAATTCCCTGCTGACACAAGAAGAAAAAAATATCTTCAGTAAAAAATGCAACTACGCCTGTAAGTACGAGTGCAAAAAACATCTTAAAATAAACACCAGCGATAAATTTACGCTGAACTTCAGGACTAGCCTGTTCAATAGTATAATTTTCGTTCATAACTTTAATTTTATGTTAAATTCAAAGGGTGGTCAATGAAAATGACAGTTTCTTCTATATGATAGGAAATTGGGCGGAATCTGATTTGACTTGTAAACAATTAACAAGTATTATATTAAGGTTATGAAAAAGATAATTCCGGTATTTTTTATTCTCTTCGCTGCCATTCTTGGCATTGTTGTTTTAAGCGGATGGGGAAAAAAATCTAAAGACGATAAAAAAGACCATTCTACTGTTACTGCAGATTCTGGAGAAAAGAAAACTTCTTCTGATGAACAGAAAAACGTTACCATTGTAGAAGAAAATACTCCGACTTCCTTTATGAACTTGAACAGTGACGAAACTCTCTTAAGCTCAATGGGAATTGATATAAACGGCGACCATCTTGATGATGAAATTCTTATTACAAAGAAAGTGTCTTCGGCAAATGCAAACCTCAACATCGTAATCGGTATTTACAATCCGACTTCAAAAATGTACGTAAGGGTTGCAGAAATTCAGACTGAAGTAACACAGTTCAGATCGTTCTCTTACAATGGAATCGACGTTACTGGTGAACACAAAACTGCCCTTGTATACCAGGGTTTTACTGACAACGGAAACTCGGTACTCCAGATGTATTACTGCTATGGAGATTCCTCGAACTTTAATCTTGTAAAAATCGGTGACTTTAAGTCTGACGGTACTATATTTATTCAGCAGTATAACCGTACTGATACATACGAACTTGAACAGAGTTCCGGAAAGAGCTTTCCTGTGTGGGTTTATTCGTCTGATACAGCGAGCGGGGCAGGGGATTTAAGCCAGATTCAGACTGAATATGACTGGGATCCGAATGCCAGAAAATATGTTCAGATAAGACAGATTAAGGTTACAGGCCGCAATCTTGCTGCAAAGGAACTTGCGAAGATTCAGGATGGTACTGTAAAGACTTTTGCAAATTATCTTGACGGTTTGTGGTATCAGACTTACAACGATGATCATAAAATCCGTTACATTTATTTTGACTACGATTCTTCAGAAGTAATCTTCCTTGAAGATGATACTCAGGAAGTTTACAGCTGGCTTACAAGCAGCCTTTATAAAAATGGTATTTATCTTTCAACTTCAAATGTTTCAATTGAAAACCTCGGCCGTCGTTTTGCCGTAACCCTTACTGATATCGATCAAGTTAGAATCCGTGCATACGACGACGTCAGAATGCACATCGGTGCAGATAACATCTGGGACGGTCAGTACAAAAAACTTACCAATCCTAAATCGTTTGCCATTCAGGAAAAAGATACTGCACCAGTACAGGAAATCGTTACCGCTCTGGAAGAAACTCCGTTATGGTATACAGCCGATGGTGCGAACTTTGTATTCAAAGGCGGAAACTACGCAATTTCTACAGAAAACTTCAACGAAACAGGCGTTATTGCTCTTGCAATGATTAACGGTCAGACAATCATTCAGTTTAATCCTAAAGACGAAATGCGTTATATCGGCGATGCATACATCATCAATTTCAAGGAAGTTCCAAGAACTGTAAAGCTTCGTAACGGAAAGACAAAAACAGTTTACGATAAAGATAAAAAGACCCTGATTCTTCGGCCTGCCGTTATTATGGCCACATCAGTAAATGAAATTTCAGGAAAGGTTCTGGTTCTTAACGCAGAAACTGATTAAATTTATATATGAAGCAGTCAGAAGAAAAGATTGAAATTGAAGAACTTCTCAATGAACTCTTAGGTGATGAGTCTCTCGAAGCACAGAGAGATACGTCAATCGGAATTCTTGAACCGATTGATGATGAAAGTTCTGATGAGCTGATGAAGCAGCTGCTTTATATTCCTAAATCAACACTTACTGCGGGGCAGGTATTAAATCTCCTTCGCCGTATGCTTCGCGAAATGAATCCTGTATACATTGACCTTGCCGAACGAACTGCCTTCTGTGCCGTTAAGATTTATGATTACGCCCGCGTAAAAAACAAGATGAATCTTAACATTGACCGCAATGCTTTGATTCTGCTTTCAGTGCTTTTTACAATCGGTTCCTATAAACCTGAATTCAATATGAAAGACGACAATGACGAAGTTCATTCCTGCCCGAGAAAAATGTTCCTCTATTCATATCTTTATCTCAAGCATCTTTCACCGTTAAAGGATATCGCAGAAGCAATTCTTTTTTATAACTGTGACTGGAAAAAAGCAAAGGAACTGCAAAGTCCTTATGGTGAATATGCTTCTTTAATTTTTACCTGCATGCGTATCTGCATTCAGCTTAGAAAAAATCATTACGTTTATACAAAGAGACTCTTTACTCAAGATTTTATTGATAACTGCAGAAAACTTTATGATCCGGTATTCCTTGATCTTTTCTTAGAACCTGAACTTACTCAGGCAATTACAAAAGAACTCAAGAATAATAATTCCTTTTATCTGCTTGATGAATATTGCAATTCCGTTCAGATTGATTACGAAGAAACTTTCAGTCTTTTAAAAATGATGCTTTACGCTGTCGACTTTATTTCGACCTCGACAGTTACTCATATTATCAGCACTGCGTTCTATGCGACAGAAATTGCAAAGCTTGAAAAACTAACCGATTCTGAAACTGATGAAGTGTTTACGGCTGCGATTCTTCATGATATGGGAAAAATGTCCATCGATATTGAAATCCTGGAATCTGCGGGATGCCTGACTGATGAACAGATGCAGAAAATGCGTGAACATGTTAAAAAAGGCGATGAGATGTACAGAGGAATTGTCGGTAATAAGCTTTCTGATATTGCCTCCCGACATCACGAAAATCTTGACGGTTCAGGCTATCCTCACGGACTTAAAGGAGATGAACTTACAACCCAGCAGCGCATTCTTTCTATTGCAGATGTTTTTTCTGCCCTTACGGATGCGCGAACTTATAAGCCTTCATATCCGAAAGAAAAGACTATCAACATTATGGAAGATATGGTAAGCAAAAATAAATTTGACCCGGTCATTTTGAATCATGTTAAGGCACAATATGATTTAATCAAGGCTCATACAGAAATCCGCCGTCCTATGCTTACTGCTAATTTGGGTCTCGTAGTTTTGGATTACATGCGTCTTGAAGATATAGAAGATATATCTGATCTTTTTGAGGCAATTCACAACGGGTAGAACAAAAATCCCTGCTGTTGTACGAAAATTCCCTTTACTAATTGTAGAGATTGCTATATATTTAATAATACTACAGAACTTGAAAATTATTTCAGTTCTTAAATATTTGTAAATTTTATCCGCATATTTGGAGGAAATAAAATGGGAAATAACTATTTCAATTCAATTCCATGGCGTGAAGCTCGTCTTCAGCTTGGACACTGCCGTTCAATGGCAAAAGAAGAATTCGCTGACGGAGTTAACGCTCTTAAGGGAAAGAAAATTGTAATCGTAGGATGTGGTGCTCAGGGTCTTAACCAGGGTATGTGCCTGCGCGATTCAGGTCTTGATGTATCTTACGCTCTCCGTGAATCAGCAATCACAGAAAAACGCCAGTCTTGGAAAAACGCTACAGAAAACGGTTTCAAAGTTGGTACATACGAAGAAATGATTCCAACAGCTGACTTAGTTGGAAACCTTACTCCAGATAAACAGCACACTCCTGTAATCAATGAAGTTCAGAAATTGATGAAACAGAATTCAGCACTCTGGTATTCACATGGATTCAACATGATCGAAGAAGGAATGCAGATTCGTAAAGACATCACAGTTGTAATGTGTGCTCCTAAAGGACCTGGTACAGAAGTTTACCACGAATTTGCCCGTGGATTTGGTGTACCTGATCTTATCGCTGTTCACCCGGTTAACGACCCAGAAGGAAAGGGTTGGGCATATGCTAAAGCTCTTGCTGTAGGTATGGGTGGATCAAAAGCTGGTGTTCTTGAATCATCATTTGTTGCAGAAGTTAAATCAGACCTTATGGGCGAACAGACAATCCTCTGTGGTATGCTCCAGGCTGGAACAATCTGTTGTTACGACAAAATGGTTGCAGACGGAATGGATCCAAAATGGGTTACTAAGTTCTTGATGCACGGATGGAACGTAATCTGTGAAGCACTTAAGTTCGGTGGTATCACAGGTATGATGGATCGTCTTTCAAACCCTGCAAAAATCAAAGCTAACGCTCTTTCTAAAGAAATCAAAGCTTTACTCGCTCCACTTTATCAGAAACACATGGACGACATCATTTCTGGAGAATTCTCTTCAACAATGATGAAAGACTGGGCAAACAAAGACGTAAACCTCCTTACATGGCGTGAAAACACAGGAAAGCTCGACTTCGAAAAAATGGAAGAAACATCAGAAGAAATTTCTGAACAGGAATACTTTGACAAAGGTATCTTGATGGTAGCTATGGTTAAAGCTGGTTGTGAACTTGCATTCGAAACAATGGTTGACGCTGGTATTAAAGAAGAATCTGCATACTATGAATCACTCCACGAAGTTCCACTTATTGCAAACCTTATCGACCGCAAACGCTTGTACGAAATGAACCGCGTTATTTCTGATACAGCTGAATACGGATGTTACTTGTTTGCAAACGTTGCAGCTCCTCAGATGCAGAAAGACCTTATGCCAAAAGTAACTACAGAAGTTATCGGTAAAGGACTTAACGTAAAAGACAACAGTGTTTCTAACCACGAACTCGTAGAAGTAAACGCTGAAATCAGAAATCATCCAATCGAAGTTGTTGGACGTAAGCTCCGTGCTTACATGACAGCAATGAAACCTATTATTAAATAATATAGGGGACGTATTTCATAATTTTGGTTCGGAAGTTTTCAAGAACCTCTGAACTTACTAAAAATGCTCATGTCAGGAAAGAGTCCTGATGTGAGCATTTTTTTTAATCCCTAATTGTTACTAATAATACCTGAAGGCGTTTTGACGCCTAAGCTTGCGCGTATGCTGGTAAGGTGATGCGTGGCTGGTTGTAGTTGACTGTTTTCTTTATTTGTTGATATTCTTTTTTTATCTGAAAAATGATTTGTTTAATTTTTACCTTGCTGGATGTGATGCGCAGATAAAATTCAACGAGGAGGTTTATTTATGTTAAATACAGTTATCATTCAGCCGCCTCTTGTTCAGTTGAATACACCTTATCCAAGCGGTGCATACCTTTGTGATTTTTTCAAAAAAATATACGCCGAGAAAAAAATCTGCGGCAAAGTTGAATGGTTCGATTTATCAAATGATTTTTTTCATTCAATTTTCTGTAAGCAGGGAATTTCAAAAATCTTTGAAAAAACTTTTTCAAAGGCTCTTGCGATTGCAGACAGATATGAAGCTTCTGGTGATGACAATACACCGTTTCAGTTAAGAAGATTTCTTTCTCAATCAGAAAGCTGGAAGAACTGGATTGATCAGATTATTGCCATTGTCTGTCCCGGAACTTCAGCCGGTAAAATCAGCGGCCGCGAGTTTGCCCACGAATTTATTCGCAGTGCTCACGTTCCGCGCGCCATTCGTGTCGAACAGTATTTAAACGGTCTTACACACGATGTAAGTACAGATGATGCTCAGATACTTTCAAGTCTTGCACTTGCTGACCTTGCCGATTACATAACTTTGGTTTACGACAATAATTTTGCATTAATCAGATACGCGGAACATCTTGCAACAAGTACTGCAAAATTTGAAGATGCAGAAAGCGGCCTTTCTTCGCCGTCACTTGTTGATTTTTACGAACCACTTCTCCTTGAAAAACTTTCAGCTTACAAAGGAACTCCTGTCGTATTCGGAATTTCGATTCCATTCCCAGGATGCTTTGAAGCTGCCTTGTTTACCGCAAAAATCATTCGCCGCGAATTTGGAAGTGATGGACTTATTGCATTCGGCGGCGGTTATATTAATACTGAACTTCGCGAGCTTACTGAGAAGCGGCTTTTTAATTACTGTGATTTTTTAAGTTACGATAAGGGTTACGGAAGCTTTATTAATATCTATGAAGAACTTTCGAAAAAAACTTTTGATTTAAAATCAGTGTTCAATGGAACTGAATATTACAATACTTCTTATCTGTTCAACGGAACAATTGTAAAACCCGCATCAAAAGAAAGTGATGAATATAAAAGTATCAGCAGTCAGGAACGAAAGCTGATTCATACTGTTACGCCTGATTATTCTTCGATTGATTTTTCAAAATATCCGCGGCTGAGTGATGATAAAAATCCGATGCACAGAATATGGAATGACGGTGCATGGCTCAAGGCTTATCTTGCATACGGATGTTACTGGCACCGTTGTGCATTCTGCGATACGACACTTGATTATGTAAAAGATTACTGTCCGACAAATGTTGATAATCTTTATAACAGTCTTAGCGTTCAGGCAGAAAAATCAGGCGTCTTCGGAATTCATTTTGTTGATGAAGCCTGTCCGCCGGTTGCGCTTCAGAACTTTGCATTAAAAAATATTGCGCGTAAAGAAAAAGCAACTCCTTTGACTTTCTGGGGAAATATTCGTTTTGAAAAAACTTTTTCGCGCGACCTTGCTGATCTTCTTTCAAATGGCGGTCTTACTGCTGTATCTGCAGGAATTGAAATTGCGACCGGCACTGGTCTTGATGCAGTAAACAAAGGTACTGATATGAAAAATATCGTAAGTGCCTGCTGTGCATTTAAAGAAGCCGGAATACTTATTCATTCGTACATGATTTTCGGATTCTGGAGTCAGAGTGAGCAGGACTTGATTGATTCCATGGAAACTTTACGACAGCTTTTTGAAGCAGGACTTTTAGACAGTGCATTCTGGCACAAGTTTACTTTAACTCTTCACTCGAGGATTTACGAAGAATATAAAGCTGGAAAATATCCAAAACTTAAAATATTCCCGCAGAAAGAAAGTCAGTTTGCAAAAAATGATCTTCATTACGAAGGCGAAGAAAAATCAGAAAAATATTCTGCTCCGCTTAATTCTGCTCTTGAACTCTGGATGCATGGCGAAAAATTAAACAAGCCGGTTGAAAGCTATTTTCCTTTCAAAATGCCAAAACCTTCAATTGCAAAAGATTATATTAATTCACTTATTGCGTCTTACGAAGAGGAAAGGGACAAAGCTTTTTGTTGTCTTCCAAATCCGGGTTCAAAAGAAAAATGTGTCTGGCTTGGCGGAGTTCCTCTCATTCTTAAATCTCAAAACGGTATGCAGCTTTGCTGGTCCTACATGGGCGAGCTTCTTTACGCCGATATTGAAAAAAATAAAGGTAATGAGATTGCCGGTGTTTTGAAAAAAATCTCAGCCGCAAATTTTGATGGCGGTAATTCAGAAGATTTTATGGCAGAAAAAGTTCTTTCGGTGCTTGGCAAAAAGCTTTATCTCGAACTTCGCGGTAAAGGCCTCTGCGTTTTGCTGTAAAAGGAATTTTGCTACCTATTGAAAATTCCTCATTTTTAATTCATAATTCAAAAAATTATTTTTTTTAAGAGGTCTGCAATGGCTAGCGAAAGAACAGTCGATATCTTGGATTCAACATTACGTGATGGCGCTCAGGGCGAAGGAATCAGTTTTTCAATTCAGGATAAAATTCATATTGTAGAAGCTCTTGATGAACTCGGCGTAAAATATATCGAAGCCGGAAATCCTGGTTCAAATCCAAAAGACATGGAATTTTTCCAGCAGGTTAAAAAATTAAATCTCAAAAATGCAAAGCTCTGTGCATTCGGTTCTACAAGAAGAAAAGGAATGTCCTGTATCGAAGATACAAACCTTCAGAGTCTTCTTGCTGCTGACACAGAAGATGTTGTTTTCTTCGGAAAATCATGGGACTTTCAGGTAACAGAAATCATCAAGACAACTCTTGAAGAAAATCTCGAAATGATCCGCGACACTGCAGAGTTCCTTACAAAGAACGGACGCAATGTTATTTACGATGCTGAACATTTTTTTAGTGCATATCAGAGCAATAAAGATTACGCAATGAAGACATTGCAGGCAGCTGTTGACGGCGGCGCAAAAGTTTTGTGTCTGTGCGAAACAAAAGGCGGCTGCGTATTGAATGAATGTTACGAAGCTACTAAAGCTGTTTACGACATGTTCGGTGATAAAGTTAAAGTTGGTATTCATACACACAATGACTCAGGCCTTGCAGTTGCAAATACATTGATGGCAGTTGATGCAGGTGCTCGTCATGTTCAGGGATGTTTCTTAGGATTCGGTGAACGCACCGGAAACGCAAACTTGAGTACAATCATTCCTAACCTGCAGCTCAAAATGAATTACAAATGTATTCCTGACGAAAATCTTAAAATGCTTACAGGTACTGCAGTCAAGATGGGCGAAATTGCAAACATTCACCTTGATTCTGGCATGCCATATGTCGGAACAAATGCATTTGCTCACAAAGCCGGAATGCACATTGATGCAGTTCTTAAAAATCCAAAGGCTTACGAACATATTGATCCGGAATCTGTCGGTAACGAACGCGTATTCTTAATGAGCGAAGTTGCAGGTCGCAGTACACTTATCGAAAAGCTTAAGAAGTTTGATCCAAAGATTTCAAAAGACGATCCTGTTGTTTCAGAAATCATGGCAAAAGTTAAACAGCTTGAATTTGAAGGCTATCAGTTTGAAGGTGCAGAAGGCAGTTTTGAACTTATGGTTAGAAAAACAATGGGTAAATATCAGCCGTTCTTTAACCTTCATTACTATCAGGTTAACTCAGTTAATCCTCGTCCTGAAGAAGGTGTTTGTGCATGTGCTCAGGTAAAGGTAGAAGTTGATTCTAAAATTGAAGTAACTGCAGGTGAAGGATCTGGTCCTGTAAACGCTCTTGATATTGCACTTCGTCGCGGTCTTGAAAAATTCTATCCTTCACTCGGACAGTTCAGACTTACAGACTATAAGGTACGTGTTCTTGACGGAAAGAGTGCTACAGCTTCTCGTGTACGCGTTTTGATTGAATCAAGTGACGGTGATGACAGCTGGACAACTGTCGGAGTAAGTCATGACCTTGTTGAAGCCTCATGGCTTGCACTTGTTGATTCATTTGAATACAAGCTTATTAAAGACATCGAAAGAAAATTCAAGAAGATTATCTAAGTTAGAAGCTTTAGGGTTCTTTATGGCAGAAATTGAAAACTGTATGAAAAATGCAGACAGTAAAATAATTATTGATGTAAAAAATATTAAGAAGAGCTTCGGCGAAGTTGAAGTCCTTAAAGATATTTCATTTTCTCTTCATAAAGGAAAAGTTCTCGGTATCATCGGGCCTTCAGGTTCTGGTAAGTCAACAATTTTGAGATGCGTTACACAGCTTGAAAAAGTTACTGACGGAACTATTACAATCTGCGGAAAGACAATGGTAAAGGACGGAGTTTATTCTTCAAAAGAAGAACTTAGAAGAATTGCTCTCGATATCGGACTTGTTTTTCAGAACTTCAATCTGTTCCCGCATTATTCAGTTCTCGAAAATGTTGTTAAACCACAGATGATTGTATTGAAAAAATCAAAGGCAGAAGCAACAGAAGTTGCGCTGGCTCTTCTCAAAAAAATGAATCTCGAAACAAAAGCAGACAACTATCCGTGCGAACTTTCAGGCGGACAGCAGCAGCGTGTTTCAATTGCCAGAGCTCTTGCATTAAAACCGCAGGTTCTTTTCTTCGATGAACCTACAAGTGCACTGGATCCTGAACTTACCGGCGAAATTCTTCAGGTAATCAGGGAACTCGCAGACGAAAAAATGACAATGGTTGTCGTTACACACGAAATGTCTTTTGCACGCGATTTGTGTGATTATGTATTCTTTATGGATGGCGGTTACATTGTAGAAGAGGGTAAGCCTCTTGATGTAATCAATAATCCGCAGAATGAACGTACTAAAGCCTTCCTAAAACGCTTTTCAGAAAGATAATGTCAGAAATCTCCATTATTGCAGCATATGCAGAAAATTTCGTAATCGGTAATAAAGGAAAAATTCCCTGGAATATTCCGGGAGAACAGAATCGTTTTAAAAAACTTACGCTTGACAATGTCGTAATCATGGGAAGAAAAACTTTTGAAGAGATTTATGACAAATTAAAAAAGCCGCTTCCTGGAAGAATCAATATCGTAATTTCGTCTTATAAAAATTATTCTGATTTTGGATGCAGCGTATTTTCTTCGCTAAAAGCGGCGATTGATTATTCTAAAGAAAAATATCCTGATAAAAAAATATTTGTAAGCGGAGGAGCTTCGCTTTATAAAGAAGCACTTAAGTTTTCAAATAAAATGTATTTGACAGAAATTGATTTAAAAGTTGAAGGGGATGTTTTTTTTCCGAGGTTTGATGAAACAGATTATGTAAAAACTGTTGAGAAAGAATTTACAGAACCTGTTTCATACAGATATGTTACTTATACACGTAATTGAAGGCAGCTTTGTCTCCGATAAAATGTCCTGTTCCGGCAAACACAAAGGTTGTTCCGCCTTCCTTTAATAAATCTTTAATATAAATGTTAATTAAATGTGGTATAATTGAAATATGAGTAAACCAATGAAAAACGTAAACATATATTCGATTAATAAAATTCCTGAAATACATTTTTTAGGAAGGAATATTCCCGACGCAGAGAAATTAAATTACCGCGCTTTATTCTGGAACGGCTCAGGTTTTGAAGTTCACTTTGAAGGTCAGGAACTCTGGGCTTTGATGGAAGCTGATTATACATCAATGGAGCCGTGGATTGCTGTTTATTTGAATGGAAGAATTAATTCCCGCCAGATGATTGTAAAAGGTAAACAGTGGATTTGTCTTGCACGCGGCTTTGACCAGAATTACAAGACTGATATCCGTGTCATCAAAGATACTCAGCCACAGACTGATGATGTTTATCACTGTTTGAAAATTCATAAGCTTGCAATTTCTAAGGAAGGAAAATTTACAGCCCTTCCAGAAAAGAAAATGAAAATTGAATTTATCGGCGATAGCATCACAACTGGCGAAGGACTTGCAGGACAGGTTGGTGACATGGACTGGGTTTCGTGCCACATGTCTTTCTGCAAAACTTATGCTTACCAGGCAAGTGATCTTCTTGATGCAGACTTCAGAGTAATGAGTCAGGGCGGCTATGGAGTCGTATCGGGTTATAATAATTCGCCATATAAAGTTATTCCACCTCATTATGAAAATGTTTGTTCAATTGTCGGCGGACCTGTCTACGAAAAGCTTGGTGGAAATTTATCTTACGATTTTTCTGAATGGCAGCCTGATTACATTGTAATTAATCTCGGAACTAACGACCGTGGCGGACTTGATTTTGAACCATTTGTTGATGAAGTAACCGGAATGGAATATAAGATGAATTATGGTCCGGACGGCAAAGCTTGTGAAGAAGATGCTGATAAGATTGCAAATGGTGTAAAGAATTTCTTAATGGTAGTTAGAAGTAATAACCCGAAAGCAAAAATAATCTGGACAACTGGATTTATGTCTATTCCAGAAGTAATGCCTGCAATTAATTCTGGTATTGATGAATATAAAACAATTACAGCTGATAAAAATATTTATACTCTTGAGTTTGAATCGATGGATTGTGAAACTGAAGATGAGGATAAGGGCTCAAGAGCACATCCTGGCCCTAAAACTCATAAGCTTGCAGCAAAGAAACTTGCAGACTTTATTAATAGTTTATAATAAAAGTTTTTTCTTCTGTAAGAAGTAAGATGTCAATAATTGGAATTGAAAAACTCTGCGGAATTTTTTTTCTGTCAGAGTTTTTTAATTTAATTTCAATCTGACCGTCAGTAAATTCTTTTGCTACGTCATTTCCGTAAAGTGAAGCAAGAAGTTCAATATATTCATCTTTTTCAATTGCTTCATTTGTAAAACATGGAGCCATAAGAAGATCTGCGTACTTTTGAATGATGTTGTTCTGATTAGTGATTAAGTCCTGAAGGATTGCAGGACTTAATGTAAGCTGCATCTGAGTTGCTTCTCCTCTTTCGTTTCTTATAATCTTGATAAAGTTGAATTTATTCTCTGAACTTGAAGCGCTGATCGAAAGTGTCTGATTGTTTTTGTCAATTTTTTGTGTAAGGGCAGAAACATTCTTTAAGCCCATCTTGAGTAAAGAGCGTTCAATTTCTACAGTGTCAAAAATAACAGTGCTGTCTGAATTTGATTTATCAATGGAATTGTCAAATGCCGATATTAATTCATTTGTTGATTTTCCTGCAGTTGTATTAAAATTGTAATACAAAGTGCTGTCTGGAGATGCAGAAACAGTAAATGTAACCGGACAGCCTGTGAATGTAACTGCTGCAAAAGCTGCAAAACCTAGCGGAAGATATTTTAATAATGTCTTTTTCATATAATTTCCTTATACTACTTTAAAACATTTTTTAATGGAAGAGTTACAGTAATTCCAGTATTGAAGGTAAGTCCCATATTTAAAGATTGTCCAAAATCAATCGGAGTGCCGTGACTTGTTGTGTAGAAGTTGTACAGAACTTCCTGAACAAAGGATAATTGTATTTTACCGATTTCAATTCTTGGTGAACTTACGCCGACAGCAAAGTGTCCGCTCCAGAAATCAGTTTTTATTTTATTCGCAGTTCCGGGAATTGTTGCGTGACCAAAGTTCATGACAGGGCCACCGTAAATATAAAAGTAATCGCCGAATTTCAACTGAAGAAAAAATGGAATCTGAAAAAGTTTAATTCCCTGATTCCATTTTAAGGATGTACCAAGTGCAGGTTTAACTTTCCATGGTGTGTAACGGATTGCACCTGTTAATTCCATGCCTCTAAAGTTTGCATTGAAGAAATTTTCTAACCAGAGATTCCAGTCGCAGTAAAGAGTGGAATCAACTTCGAGATTTGATATGAATGATGATTTCGAGGCTGCAGATGAAGACTGCGAAGCAGGAGATGAAGACTGTTGTTCCGATGATTGGGTTTTTTTCTGGCTTTTCGACTGATTCTGTTTCTGACTGTTTGATTGATTCTGGCTGTTCTGTTTTTTTTTAGTAGTAAAGGGTTTTCCTACTGCTGCGTAACAGTTCTTATAATATTTTTCGTTGAGTGAAGAAACGATTACACCTGTGTTTGATCCGTCACTTGCAGCGTGTATGAACTGATTGCGCCCGATGTAAATTCCGACATGCGAAATTGAACCGTCACCAGTTGTTTTAAAGAATACTAGATCACCTTCTTCAAGTTCTTCTGCTGAAACAATTGTTGCAGCTGCATAAATTGCTTTTACAGAACGTGGCATCTGAATGTCAGCTGCGTCACTGAATACTGTGTAAATTAATCCTGAACAGTCAAATGTGTCAGGTCCGATTCCTCCAGTGCGATATGGACAACCGATGTATGTTTTAACGTTAGCAACAACTGCAGCGCGAATTTTTTTTGCTTCATCTTCAGAATATTCTTTTGCAAAAATAAAACTGCAGCAAAGAAAAATTGTTAATGTCGAAATGATTCTTTTAAATTTCATATTCATAGTATACACTTCAATTATCGGAAAATAAAATTATTTTATTTATATTTTTAAAATATTGAGATAAAAAATTGTAAAATAAGAGAAAAATAAATTTTTAAAAAAAATGATTATTTATTTTGTATAAATTAATTTTTGGTGATAGAATTATATATATAGATAAAGTTTTTCTATATCATATTAAAAATGATTTTTTTTTGAGAGGCTGCAAATGAAACCTATTCGTAAAGAAGTTTCGTGGAAATTCCTTGATGATTTCCGTGGAAAAGTTTTTGATTCTAACTGGCCAACTATGCCTCAGATGCTTCACATCACACAAATGAGATTTCCTGACAGACCTTGTTTTGTTGATTTTGAAGGAGCTGGTGGTTCTAAAAATTCCCTTACATACACACAGGTTTGGAAGAATGTTTGTCAGATTGCAAACTGGATGGCTGTTAACGGAGTTAAGAAAGGTGACCGTGTTGCAGTAACTGGAAAGAACTCTCCGGAATGGGCAACAGTTTATTTTGCTGCAATGCAGGCTGGTGCTATTGCAGTTCCTATCGACTGCGGACTTCACAATCCTGAAGTTGATAATCTTCTTAAAACTGCAAAACCAAAAATGTTATTCGTTGACGATGATAAGTACGAATACTTCTCAAAGAATAAATTAGGAATTAAAGTTTTTTCACTTTCACCAAAATATGAAAAACTTTATGCATATAATCTTAAATCAGATAAGACTGTAAAACTTCCTGCTGCAGAAAGCAAAGATACAGCCGCAATTCTTTTTACATCAGGAACAACTGGTGTTCCAAAAGGTGTAATGCTCAGTCACGAAAATCTTGTTTGTGATTCATTCATTGCTCAGCAGAACCTTTACATTTATGAAACTGATATTTTCTATGCTTTACTTCCAATTCATCATGCATACACAATGCAGGCTGCAATGATCGTTCCACTTTCTGTCGGAGCTTCAATTGTATTCGGCAAAAGCATGGCTGTTTCAAAATTGATGACAGAACTTAAAGAAGGTGGAATTACTGTAATGCTCGGTGTTCCTCTCCTTTACAACAAACTTTATTCAGGTATCATGAAAGGTATTGAAGCTAAAGGCGGATTTACAAAAGGTCTTGTTTCATTCCTTATGAATGTCTGCTATGGTGTTAAGAAACTTACAGGAAAAAATCTTGGACGTGTATTCCTTAAATCAATTCTTGAAGCTGCAAACCTTACAACATTACGTGTTGCAATTTGTGGTGGTGGACCGCTTGCATCAAGTGTTTTCAAAGCATACAATTCATTAGGTATTGATTTTATTCAGGGATATGGTCTTACAGAAACATCTCCTATTATTACATTAAATCCAAAAGAACACTTCAAGATTGAAAGTGTCGGAATGGATTTTAGCCCTTACGAAGAAATCAAAATTATTGATAAGAACGAAGATGGAATCGGCGAAATTGTTGTACGTGGTCCGATGGTCATGCAAGGTTACTACAACATGCCAGAAGAAACAAAGAAAGTCTTTACAGAAGATGGCTTCTTTAAGACTGGTGATTTGGGTTGGATGGACGACGAGCATTATGTTATGCTGTCTGGTCGTGCTAAAAATATTATCGTTACTGATGGAGGTAAAAACGTTTATCCTGAAGAAATCGAGGATTCGTTCCAGCTTTACTACGATGTAGAACAGATTATGGTTCGCGGTTATATTACCGATGTTGAGCATAAGTCTGAAGGAATTGAAGCTTTGATTTATCCTGCTGATGATTTGTTGGTAAGATTGGGAGTTAAACGCGAAAATTCAGTAAATGATGAAAAAGTCTATGGAGAAATTAAGGGAATTGTCGATAAGGTAAATAAGACACTTCAGCCTTATGCCCGAGTTTCAAAAATAACAATTTTGGACAAGGCTTTTGAAATGACTACAACTAGAAAGATTAAGCGTAATGTAAATGTTGCGCCAAAAGGGGAAGAAAAGATGGCAGAAACAAAGACAACAGCTAAGAAAGCACCAGCAGCTAAAAAACCAGCTGCAAAAAAAGCTCCAGCAGCTAAGAAACCAGCAGCTAAAAAAGCTACAGCAGCTAAACCTGCAGCAAAGAAAGCAGCTCCAGCTAAAAAAGCTACAGCAGCTAAACCTGCAGCAAAGAAAGCAGCTCCAGCTAA